>OCPR01000041.1_pt1 | contig 212740 bp, 205 predicted proteins | sample 1538611 | NCBI WGS metagenome assembly OCPR01 (sample SAMN04571711, study PRJEB22368) | human gut metagenome | biome: human gut; material: stool | host: Homo sapiens | place: Luxembourg | collected 2012-09-28
AGAGCATCTGCCTTACAAGCAGAGGGTCACAGGTTCGAGCCCTGTAGGTCCCATTTATTCATATGCCGATGTGGCTCAATTGGCAGAGCAGCTGATTTGTAATCAGCAGGTTATCGGTTCGAGTCCGATCATCGGCTTTTATACAATTTCATATTGTATATATGGGCAGATTCCCGAGTGGCCAAAGGGGACAGACTGTAAATCTGCTGCAAATTGCTTCGGTGGTTCGAATCCACCTCTGCCCATTGGAATTACTTTTTCAGTAATTGCATATAATAAAATATATTATCGCGGGATGGAGCAGTCTGGAAGCTCGCCGGGCTCATAACCCGGAGGTCATAGGTTCAAATCCTATTCCCGCAACTATGTGCCTAGTTAGCTCAGTTGGTAGAGCAGAGGACTGAAAATCCTCGTGTCTCTGGTTCGATTCCGGAACTAGGCACTTTTAATTGTATAGAGAACATATTGGTATAATTGGAAACGACACATGTGTGCATTGCTCACTGATTGTTAAGGTTCATTCAGCACCTGAACACCATGCTGTTCAGGTGCGTATGAACATGATGTGGGTGTGAGCAGCCCCCTTTTGCAAAGCAAAACTTTATATGGGGCTGCGAAGTTACTGTTCGCAGGGTAACCTGTGAACAGTAACCACTGATTAACGAACAACACGCGTGTGTTTTTCTATGCTCAAATTTATTTATATTAAAGGAGGGCAAAATTATGCCAAAGAAGAGTAGACTCGAAAATATTTTATTTACACTTGTTATGGCGTTTGTCATGGTGTATGCCATGGTATGCTATAACATCGCAATCGACAAAGGCGGAATGACAAACGAAGTTTTTCTGCTGGCGTTTCATGAAATACCGATTATGTGGCCGATCGCATGTATCCTGGAGTATTTTGTAGTGGAGAAACTGGCAACGATGCTGGCGTTTCGTCTGGTAAATCCGAAAGAAGACAAGCCGGTCTTTGTGACACTTGCAATCTGTTCTATGATTGTATGTCTGATGTGTCCGGTAATGAGTCTGATTGCCACAGTTTTGTTTGCACATCCGGGAAATCAGGTAATTGCGGTATGGCTGCAGAAACTTGCTTTAAACTTCCCAATGGCATTATGCTGGCAGATCTTTTTTGGAGGAGTATTTGTAAGAAACTTATTTACATGGGTGAAAAAAGCGATTCATCATAAATAAAATCATCATGAATAAAAAGAGGGTGCGCATAATGCGCACCCTCTTTTTGGGGGTAGGAAAATAATGAAAAATGGTAAAACTGCTTCCGGCACAAAACCGGAAACAAGAATTACTGTGATTAAGTATTAGCCCATAACCACTTCGACAGAGACTTCTGTCTTGCCGGTTGGTAATGGAATCGTATTTCCGTCTACGGCAATGCCATCAACGGTCATGGAAGCAACACCCTTTTCTACATGTTTCGGGTTACGGACGCTGATGTGATAGGTCACACCACGGAAGTCACGTTTGGCTTCGAAGCCATCCAGAGTGGATGGAATACATGGATCGACGGTCAATCCGTCGTAATCCGGACGAATTCCGAGAATATACTGAGAAACGTCCAGGAATGTCCATGCTGCAGTACCGGTCAGCCAGCTGTTCTTGGCTTCTCCAAAGTTTGGAGCATCTTTTCCGGCAATCATCTGCGAATATACATAAGGTTCGGTACGGTGAATTTCGCTGATATCTTCGATATATGCAGGACAGGTTCTTGTATATACCTGCCATGCACGGTTTCCACGTCCGACAACGGTTTCTGCAATGGAAATCCAAGGATTGTTGTGGCAGAAGATTCCGGCATTTTCTTTATATCCTGGTGGATAAGAGGAAATTTCACCAAGTTCTACATGGTATCTGTGATAAGGTGGCTGAAGAAGTACAATACCGTATTTAGTATCCAGATATTTTTCTACGGATTCCATGGCTTTCAGACAGTTTCCTTCTTTCAGGCCGATCTCTGCCATAACGCAGAAGCCTTGTGGCTCGATAAAAATCTTACCGTCTTCACATTCTTTAGAACCAATCTTGTTTTTGTAATGATCATATGCACGCAGGAACCATTCTCCGTCCCAGCCGGCATTAAGAACTGTTTTTTCCATTTCCGCAATGGCATCTTCTGCAAGTTTTGCCTCGTCTTCAAGTCCTCTGTGACGGCAGATCTCTACATAATCTTTACCGTAACGGACAAACATACCGGCAATGAAAACAGACTCTGCATTTGGTCCTTCGGATGGGCCGAATGTCTGGAAGGATTCTCCCGGTTCTGTGGAGAAGCAGTTTAAGTTCAGGCAGTCATTCCAGTCTGCACGGCCGATCAGCGGAAGTTTATGCGGTCCGAGATGATCGATGGTGTAGTGGAAGGAACGGCGTAAATGCTCCATAAAATCAGTTGCCTTGGAAGGATCACTGTCATACGGTGTTTTTTCATCCAGGATGGTGTAATCCCCGGTTTCTTTGATGTATGCTGCGGTACCTGCAATCAGCCAGAGCGGATCATCGTTGAAACCGCTTCCGATATCAGAATTACCTTTCTTGGTCAGAGGCTGATACTGATGATATGCACTTCCGTCTTCAAACTGTGTTGCTGCAATATCCAGAATACGCTCTCTTGCGCGGTCAGGAATCAGATGTACGAAACCAAGCAGATCCTGACAGGAATCACGGAATCCCATGCCTCGTCCGATACCGGATTCGAAGTAGGAAGCAGAACGGCTCATATTAAATGTGACCATACACTGATACTGATGCCAGATGTTTACCATACGATCCAGTTTTTCCTCGGAAGAGGATACCGTAAAGTGAGAAAGCAGTTCATCCCAGTATTTTTTCAGTTCAGCCAGTGCTGCTTCTGATTTTTCTTTGGTATCAAATTCTTTCATCAGAGCTTCCGCACGTGTGCGGTTAATCTTTCCATCTTCGGCGCGTCCGATCCATTTTTCTTCAACCGGATTCTCTATGTATGCCAGAATAAATACGAAAGTTTTGGATTCGCCGGGAGCAAGAGACACTTTCAGATGATGGGAGCCTACCGGAGCCCATCCGCTGGCAATGGAGTTTTTGGACTGATCGGACACGACAACTTCAGGAGCAGAGTTTTCTCCGTATGCTCCAAGGAAGGAATCGCGGTCAGTATCAAATCCGTCTACCGGGGCATTCACTGCATACAGTGCATAGTGATTACGACGCTCACGGTATTCGGTCTTATGATAAATTGCAGATCCATGAACTTCTACTTCACCGGTAGAGAAATTACGCTGGAAGTTGGTCATGTCGTCCATTGCATTCCATAAACAGAATTCTACATAAGAAAAAACAGAAAAATCTTTCGTCTCTTTACTGTTATTGGTAAGAGTCAGCTGATTGATCTCACAGTTCTTTCCAACCGGAACAAATGCGGTCAGCTCTGCCTGCAGATCATTTTTACGGCTCCGGAAGGTGGAGTAGCCCATACCGTGATGACACTCATAAGCGTCCAGATCGGTCTTGGCTGGCATCCATCCGGGATTCCAGATGGTATCGCCCTCTTTAATATAGTAGTAGTGTCCATTGCTGTCGAAAGGAACATTGTTATAACGGTATCTCGTCAGACGAAGAAGCTTTGCATCTTTATAGAAGCTATAGCCACCGCAGGTATTGGAGATCAGAGAAAAGAAATTCTCAGAACCCAGATAGTTGATCCATGGGAGTGGTGTCTTAGGAGAGGTAATAACATATTCTTTGTTCGCATCATCGAAATATCCAAATTTCATGTGTGTATCCTCCATATAAAATTATTTACTTGTGACATAGTAGATGAAAGTGGAAAGAAGCATTTGGTGGAGTAATCAATCCATCGTGCTTGTTTTAAATGCCACTTATCTATGAGAGCGAAAACGTTTAAGCACTCTCTTTTATAAATAGAGTATAGTCTCTGAAATTTAAAAAATCAACACAAAATGGCTTAAAACAGGCAAATCCAGCAACTTGAACAAAAACGAAAACAAAAAATATAAGAAAGCAACAAATGTGTGCGCAACATTAAAAAACCAAAAAAATTACGTAAACGTATAAGAATAAAATAGCGTGCGCATGCACGGACACAAAATACACATACAATATGCATAAAACCGTCAAGAATAAAATGTTTAAATTGACGAAATGACAAAAAGCTATTGCATTTCTGACCATACGGGGGTATATTAAAGCTACGAAAACGATTAAGAAAGTTTTCCGAAACATTGGAGGAACGATATGGTATCTTTAAAAACAATTGCTGAACGATGTGGTGTCTCTACTGCGACTGTAAGCAAAGCACTGAATGATCATAAAGATATCAGTGAAGAGACAAAAAACCGGGTAAAGCAAACGGCAGAAGCACTTGGATATTTTCCGAATGCAGCGGCCAGAGCACTTAAGACAAACCGCTCATATAATATCGGGGTACTCTTCGAGGAGGAAGCCGGAAGGGGCCTGACTCATGAATATTTCTCCGGTGTGCTGAACGGACTTAAGATTCAGGCAGAAAAGTTAGGATATGATATTACATTTATCAACACCTGCTTTGAAAATCGGAAAATGTCCTATTATGAACATTGCCGGTACCGGAATTTTGAGGGGGTCGTAATTGTATGTGCCAATTTTGATGACCCGGATGTGATCGAGCTGATGAACAGTGAAATACCTGTAGTTACGATTGATTATGTACATCATAACTGCACCGCAGTTACTTCCAACAATATACAGGGTATGGAAGATTTAGTAAAGTACATATACAGTCAGGGACACAGAAAAATTGCATATATTCATGGACAGGAAGGATCAAGTGTTACGCGGGACCGGCTCGCAAGTTTTTATCGGACAATTGATGAACTGGGGCTTGAAATTCCCGATACATATGTCCGCTCAGCTGATTATCTTGAGACAAAAGGATCTGCAAAACAGACAAAGGAACTGTTGAATCTGGAAGATCCGCCAACCTGTATTATTTATCCGGATGATACTTCTTTAATAGGAGGTAGAAATGTCATTATTGAAATGGGACTTCGAATTCCGAGAGACATTTCGGTAGCCGGATATGACGGGACGATGATCTCGCAGCTTTTATATCCAAAACTCACAACAATTCGCCAGAATACAGAAATGATTGGAAGCGAAGCTGCAACAAGGCTCATCGGAACCATTGAAAAACCGAGAATAACTCTCGTTGAGAGAGTCGTTATAGAAGGAAGTTTAGTTCCGGGACAATCCGTAGGGGCAATTCAACCGAAGGGATAAACCGGCAGGTTTCTTTTCACAACAAACAGACCGCAAGGTCAACAATATTAAGGAGGGTTTTATATGAAAAAGAAAGTCGTAAGTGCACTGCTGTGCGCAACAATGGTAGCAACAATGTTTGCTGGCTGCGGAAGTAAAGAGAGCAGCGACAATGCAACAACACCGGATACTTCAAAGGCAGATACCAGTTCTGAAGTAACTGCTCCGGCAGAAGATACCGGAAAGGTTTTAAACATTTATTGCTGGAACGAGGAGTTCAAGAGCCGTATCACAGCTCACTATCCGGATTATCAGGAAGTTGATGCAACACATGGAAAGATCGGTGATGTTGATGTTGTCTGGAACATTACACCAAACGATGACAATGCTTACCAGAACAATCTGGATGCTACCTTATTAAATCAGGCAGATGCCCCAGCAGATGATAAGATTGACTTATTCCTGGTAGAAGCAGATTACGCATTGAAGTATGTAGATACCGATTATACGATGCCAATTAAGGATCTGGGAATTACAGACAGCGATCTGTCAAAACAGTATCAGTACACAAAGGATATCGTTACCGATTCCAAGGGTGTTTTAAAAGGCCTTTCATGGCAGGGCTGCCCAGGTGTTCTTTTCTATAACAGAGATGCAGCCAAAGAAGTTCTCGGAACAGACGATCCAGATAAGGTTCAGGAATATGTAAAGGATTGGGATACATATAACGATACCGCAAAGAAGATGAAGGATGCAGGTTACAAGATGACTGCTTCTGCAAACGATACATACCGTGTATACTCCAACAATGTAACATCTAAGTGGGTAGACGGAAATAAGATCAATATCGATGACAACATTATGAAATGGGTAGACGATTCTAAGGCTCAGGTAGATGCTGGCGAGACAGGTACTTGTGATCTCTGGTCAGATGACTGGTCAAAAGGATTCTATCCACAGGGTAAAGTATTCTGCTACTTTGGACCTGCATGGTTAGTAAACTTCTCTATGGCAGCTGATACAGAAGGATCTATCGGATACAACGGCGGATGGGGCGCAGCTCAGGGACCGCAGGGCTTCTTCTGGGGTGGTACATGGATCTGTGCAGCTCAGGGAACAGATAACGCAAATCTTGTAAAAGATATTATGTTAAAGATGACAACAGACGACGACATTATGAAAGATATCGTTGTAGATGATGACGATTTCGTAAACAACAGCACCGTTATGAACGGATTGGCAGATGGATCTATTAAGGTAAAAGATGATAAAGAATATACCAGCAAGATTCTTGGTGGACAGAATCCACTCCCAATGTACTGCGCAGGTGTTGAGACACTTGACTTAAGCAACCTGTCTTCTTACGATCAGGGATGTAATGAAGAATTCCAGAACGCTATGAAGAATTACTTCGAAGGAAAAGCAAGCAAGGAAGAAGCACTTGATCTTTTCTACAAGGCTGTAACTGAGAAGTACCCAGAGTTAACATACTAATACTATAAAGGCGTTCGCCTTACCTCACAGGTGCCTGCCAGACGATATGACGGAAGGCAGGCACCATCTTTTTAGCAAAAATATGTGTAACAAAAACTATATTCATCATAACATACCAGTTGGGAGGTAGGTCTTATGAAAAGTAATAGTGGAGGAAAAGCGGTCAGATATAATAAATGGGGCTACATATTTCTGATTCCATTTATCGTTGTATTTGTAATATTTCAGCTGGTACCGTTAGTAAACACCATTTATAACAGTTTCTTCGAAAATTATATGTCCGGTTTAACACAGGTTGGACCGACATTTGTTGGATTAGATAATTACAAGGCATTATTCAGTGGTGGAGATATCTGGACATATTTTAAGAACACGATGGTTCTTTGGATCATGTGCTTCATACCACAGATTTTCCTCTCCCTTTTATTAGGTGCATGGTTTTCCGATGTCCGTCTGAAATTAAAAGGGTCCAGATTCTTCAAAACTGTAATTTATCTGCCGAACCTGATTATGGCATCTGCATTTTCTATGTTGTTCTTCACACTCTTTTCAGATGGTGGACCAATCAATTCCCTGCTGATGCAGATCGGATTTATCTCAGAACCTTATAAATTTTTATCACATGCAGGAAGTGCCAGAGGCCTGATCGCCATGATGAACTGCCTGATGTGGTTTGGTAACACGACCATCCTTCTGATGGCCGGAATGATGGGAATTGATACTTCCCTCTTTGAAGCAGCTGAGGTGGATGGAGCAACTTCCACACAGGTATTTTTCAAGATTACACTTCCACTGCTTCGCCCGATTCTGGTGTATGTAATCATCACATCACTGATCGGTGGTCTGCAGCTGTTCGATGTACCACAGATTTTGACAAACGGAACCGGTGATCCGATGAGATCTACCATGACCTTGATCATGTATCTGAATAAGCATCTGTTCAGTAAGAACTATGGTATGGCAGGAGCACTGTCCGTTGTACTGTTCATTCTTACTACAGTCTTAAGTCTGATCGTATTTAAGGTTACCGGCAATGACAAGAGAAAGGGGTAATTGATATGGCAAAGACAAATAAAAATGACATCCAGAAGGGTGTAGGACTTCATGCACGGCGCGTCATCGCCTATGTAGTATTGATTATTATCTCATTTTTCTGTCTGTTCTGGTTTTACATTATGTTTATCAATGCAACCAGATCAAACGGACAGTTACAATCCGGATTTACCGCGATTCCAAGTACGAACCTGTTAAAAAACTGGAACAATCTGGTGCACGGAACGCTTCCAATCTGGTATGGCATGTTCAACAGTCTGATCATCGCTGCTTGCTCAGCAGTGCTTTGTACATATTTCTCAACCATGACTGCATATGCGATCCATGCGTATGAGTTTAGGATGAAACGGTTTATTTATCCATTTATCCTGATGATCATGATGATTCCGACACAGGTTACCGCACTTGGATTTATCAAGCTGGTAACAAAGATGGGACTGATGGATTCCTTTATTCCACTCATTGTTCCAACGATTGCTTCTCCGGTTGTATTCTTCTACATGAAGCAGTACATGGAGAGTGCACTTCCGTTATCTTTGATTGAGGCAGCACGAATTGATGGTTCCGGTGAGTTCCGTACCTTCAACAGTATCGTACTTCCGCTCATGAAACCGGCGATTGCCGTACAGGCAATTTTTACATTCGTCAGCAGCTGGAACAATTACTTCACACCGGCACTGATTCTGCATGATGATAAAAAGAAAACACTTCCAATTCTGATTGCACAGCTTCGTGCAGCAGACTGGTTGAAGTTTGATATGGGCCAGGTATATGTGATGATTACATTCTCGATCCTGCCGGTTATCGTTGTATATCTGATTCTTTCCAAGCATATCGTTCAGGGTATTGCACTGGGAAGTGTCAAGGGATAATGTGAAATATAACGTTAAAAACTGCAGTTGATGCTGTACTACAAAAAGGAGTTGCCTTTTGCGGGGCAACTCCTTTTTTAGTGAAGAATGATGGATATCCGGTGTCGGGACGTCAGATGGACAAATGATAGATCTGCATCCAGGTGTTGATCTGGATAAAGTAAGCAATGAGCTGCGGACCTGCCATCAACTGGCCGAACCATGGTTTGCCGAGTTCCTTTGGTGCGGCAAGGAAAGCTTCTGTTTTGGAACGGTCCAGAAGCGGCAGTACCGGAGAATTCGGATCGTTCAGAATTTCCCGCATGCGCCTGATCAGCATCTGTTCGTAGGCCGGATGGTATGTCTTTGGATACGGGCTTTTTTTGCGCCAGAGCAGTTCCCGTGGCAGCAGATCGGCACAGGCATCCCGCAACAGGGATTTTTCGACTCCATTCCGATATTTCATCTGCCACGGCACATTGAAAACATATTCCATGATCCGGTGATCGGCAAATGGGACACGGGCTTCCAGAGAAGAGTACATGCTGGTGCGGTCCATGCGGTCGAGCAGGGTCTGCATGAACCATTTGATATTCAGATAGCCAATGTCACGACGGCGGGCTTCCTCAGGGGATTCGCCATCCAGATGCGGAACGTGGGAGAGTGTTTCCTCATAGCGTGCATGAGAATATTCTGCCAGATCCAGCGTGCGAAGCACGTCATCGGAAAGAATGGAGGTACGTGCAGCAGGATCGGCAGACCACGGAAAACCATCCCGGTTCATAAGTTCCGGTCGGTAAAACCATGGATAGCCGCCGAAAATTTCATCGGCACATTCTCCGGTGAGTGTTACTTTATTATGTTTGGCGACTTCGGAACAAAAATACAAAAGAGAGGCGTCCACATCGGTCATTCCGGGAAGGTCTTTGGCGGTGACCGCATCGGACAGGGCGGCAAAGAGAGCCTCCTGGCTGCACTCTAAATAGGTGTGGGATGTTTTACAATATTGCAGCATCCGGTTGACGTAAGGAAGATCCCGTTCCGGCTGAAAGGCATTGGACTTAAAATATTTCTCGTTTTCAGAGAAGTCAAAAGAAAACGTGTTTAAAATTTTTCCTTCTTTTTGCATATGGCGGGCGGCTAATGCAGTGACAATCGAAGAATCAATGCCGCCGGAGAGAAAGGTGCATACCGGAACATCGGACACCATCTGTCGTTCTACAGTGTCACGCACGAGAAAAGAAACGGTCTGTACGGTTTGGACATAGGAATCTTTATGTTCCCGGCAGGGCAGATCCCAGTAGAGAATGTCGTGCTGTCCGTCCGGACAGAATATATGATAATGTCCCGGCATAACTTCCTTTACGCCTGTGAATACGCCGTTTCCGGAGGTGCGTGCCGGACCGACCGCCAGAATTTCCTGCAGACTGTTTTGGTCAATGGATGGAGTGACATCCGGATGACAAAATAATGCTTTGGGTTCCGATCCAAAAACAAATGAGCTTCCGGTCTGGGTATAAAACAAAGGCTTTGTGCCGGCACGGTCACGGTAGAGAAGCAGTTCTCTGTTGGCATCGTCCCAGATTGCAAATGCGAAAATCCCATTTAACTTTTCGACAAAGTCTTTTCCGAAATGCATATAAGCGCACAGAATGATTTCCGTGTCTGACGTTGTGGTAAAGCGATATCCGGCTGCCTGCAGTTCGGGCAGCAGTTCCCGGTGATTATAAATTTCTCCATTGTAAACAATGGAACAGGTTTTCCCGTGGAAAGTACGTGTCATAGGCTGGATACCGCTTTTAAGATCGCGGATGGAAAGGCGTGCATGTGACAGCCCCACATGTGGCTGTAGATCAATCATCGCCTGATCCGGACCGCGGTGCTTTAAAGTTTCGTGCATTTGTACAAGGATCGTTTCCCAGAAGGGTTTTTTGTCATAGTAGTTTAATGAAAAATCGCAAAAGCCTGAAATTCCACACATAATTTGTCTCCTTACCGTTGGGCTGCGGCTCTAAAAGCAGCCATCTTAGTTTTAGTCTATGCAGAAATTTCTATACAAATGCAAAAAAGAGGGGTATGATGAGTACAAAATACAAGAAAAAGAGGAAGAATTATGTTGAAACTGGAACAGGGAAGACCCGCGGATACGGCAGGAAGACTGGAAAAGGAGATCCGTGTGTATGATTTTTTAGATAAACTTGGCGTTATATATGACAGGGTAGATCATGAAGCCCTGATGACGATGGAAGCATGTGAGGAGGCAGACCGCGTGCTGGAAGCTACCATATGCAAGAATCTGTTTTTGTGTACGGCAAATAAAAAAGAATTTTATCTTCTGATGATTGTGGGAGATAAACGGCTGGTAACAAAGGATGTATCAAAAAAGCTTGGTACGAGCCGGCTTTCTTTTGCCAGTGAATCGTATATGGAAGAATACCTCGATATCACACCGGGATCTGTCAGCGTGCTGGGGCTTATGAATGATACGGAAAATCATGTGCAGCTGGTCATTGATGAAGATGTTTTAAAGGGAGAATATGTGGGATGCCATCCGTGTATTAATACGTCCAGCCTGCGTGTGCGCACTGCAGATCTGATGGAAAAAATCATTCCTGCAATGCATCACGAGGCGAAGATCATTCAGATTTAGCCGGCTTCTTTTTGCGCTGGCGCAGTTCCCGGAAAAAAGCAGAAAGCATGGAAGAACAGGTCTCTTCAAGAACACCTCTGGTAATTTCCACCTGATGGTTAAATTGCTGCATTTGCAGAAGGTTCAGGACAGATCCTGCACATCCGGCTTTGGGATTCATGGAACCGATGATTACCCGCCGCATACGGGATTGTACAATTGCACCGGCACACATCTGGCATGGCTCCAATGTGACGTAGAGGTCGCAGTCCTCAAGCCGCCAGTCACCTGTTTTTTTACTTGCTTTGCGGATGGCAGACAGTTCTGCATGGGCAAGCGTATTTTTATCAATGTTGCGCCGGTTATATCCTCTTGCGATGATTTTACCGTTTTGGACAATCACACATCCAATCGGGACTTCATCGATCGCATAGGCTTTTTTCGCCTGTTTTAAGGCTTCTTTCATAAATTTTTCATCATCAGTCATAGACATTCTTCCTTGAAATCGTTATGATAATTATGGGGATAAGTAACCTTTTAATTACAGTATAATACTATACCATAGAAATCATATGGAAGGAAGAAGTATGTTATTTGCATATGAGACAGAACGTCTTCTTTTAAAAATAATAAAGCCGGATCAGGCAGATGCGGTACTGGATTTTTATATGCGGGATAAAGAACTGTTTGAAAAATTTGAGCCGGACCGGATGCCGAATTTTTATACCCGCCAGTTCCAGAGACAGATGCTCCTGTTTGAGTATAACATGGCAGTACAGGGAACACTGTTCCGGTTTTATGTATATGAGAAAGAGCATCCGGAGCGTATCATAGGGACGATATGTGTACATCATATTACACGTGGATTTTCTGAACAGTGTGAGGTTGGATATAAGTTTTCCAGCGCATATCATCATCGCGGATACGCAACGGAATCACTGCGTTTTATTATGGATCTGGTGTTCCGGGATTTAAAACTTCACCGCGCCATGGCATGGGCACTTCCGGATAATACGGCAAGTATCCGGCTGCTTGAACGGGTGGGGTTCGTGTACGAAGGCATCTGCCATGATTATATGATGCTCAATCAAAAGTGGCGGGATCATGCGCAGTTTTGCATGATTAATCCTGATTAAGCGGACACATCCAGTATCCGAAAACTCCGGTCATGTCTTTGGAGTCTGAGGATACTGCGGCTGCTGCCTCAAATTCCGGGAAACCAAAGAGCATTGCCATCATACGTTCCGGTTGCTCATAGATTCCAGGAATTCCAAGAAACTGTCGTTTTTCTCCTTTCATTTCCAGCGTTTTCAACATGAGATAGTGATAATTGAAAAAACCGTGCAGAAGAAAACGGTTGTTGCACAGATTCCAGTTGCTTTTTGGTAGCTTTCGGATATCCTGAATTTCTACTTTCTGATAAGAGGTTTGTGGCTGCCGGGCTGCTTCTGGTTGAGGGATTGTTTTCGGCTGTTGGATCGTTTCCGGTTGAGGAGTAGTTTCGGGCTGCCGGATGGATTCCGGTTCTGGTATGTCTTGCGGCTGTCGGACGGGTTCCGGTTCTGGCATGGCTTGCGGCTGACGGAATCGCTCTGGTTCGGTTGTAGATTGCGTCTGTATGACCGGCTCTGTCTGTGCCTGAGCGGCAGGCGGTACCGCTTCTTTTTCCTGAAAGATTAAAAATTCTCCCCGGAGTGCCTCCGGAACCGGAGCGGAAGAAAGGCATCCGGTCAGAAACCTTCCGTTGCCACAGGCAATGGTCAGGGTCTGTGCCTGATGCACGTCAAAACCACTGTTTCCGATCCGATTATTTTCACAGGTAAAGCTGCAGGATCCCATACCCTGCGTGAGCAATAATTCGGTAACAGGTATAGCCTGCAGACCATTTTCATATACTGTCAGATAGACCGGACATTTTCCCTTGAAACGGTCAACCCCCCGGATCTGAAGTTCCATACGGCAGCTGTTTTCGCGCAGATCGGTGCGGATGAACCCGGTATTTCGTCCGCGGTTTCCCTGTTCATATTCATAAATATAAGTAATAAATCGTCTCAATTGAAGAATTCTCCTGTTTTGTATTTGATGTCTTGTATAGTTTATGAGCCGGGGAAAAAAATATGTCGTTTATTTTGAAAAAAAGGATTGACATTTTGGTACTAAAGTATTATTATAATGTCAGTAACAGTTCCTGTTATTGTTTTTGAACTAATGGAGAAATGAGGGAGAGTATTATGATAAAACGAAGTCGTCAGCGGGAGGCGATCCGGCAGTGCCTGACAGGCCGCTATGATCATCCGACTGCGGAAACGGTTTATATGAGTATCAAAGACGAATTTCCAAATATCAGTCTCGGAACTGTTTACCGGAATCTTTCTCTTTTGTCTGATCTGGGGGAGGTTCAAAAAATTACTGTCAGTGGAGGCCCGGACAGATTTGACGGAAACCCGGCACCGCATTACCACTTTTCTTGCAGAGAGTGTGGATGTGTGATGGATCTGGACATGCCTTCCCAGGAACAGTTAAATCAGATTGCAGCGGAGCAGTTTGATGGAACAATTGAAAACCATTCCATTTTGTTTTCCGGATTATGCCCGGACTGCAAAAAGAAAAACACCCATTAATTAAATTTATAATAAGGAGGACATTTAAAATGGCAAAGTTTGTATGTACCGTATGTGGTTATGTTTATGAAGGTGAGGCTGCACCGGCAGAGTGCCCGATCTGCCATGCACCGGCAGAGAAGTTCGTAAAGCAGGAGGGTGAAATGACCTGGGCTTCTGAACATGTAGTTGGTGTTGCAAAAGGCGTGAGTGAAGACATTCTTGCAGATCTTCGCGCAAATTTCGAGGGAGAGTGCTCTGAAGTTGGTATGTATCTGGCTATGGCAAGAGTTGCCCACCGTGAGGGATATCCGGAGATCGGAATGTATTATGAAAAAGCTGCTTATGAAGAGGCAGAGCACGCTGCAAAATTTGCAGAGCTTCTTGGTGAAGTGGTGACAGATTCTACAAAGAAGAACCTCGAAATGAGAGTAGAAGCTGAGAATGGAGCGACTGCAGGAAAGACAGATCTTGCAAAGAGAGCAAAGGCAGCAAACCTTGACGCAATCCACGATACCGTTCATGAGATGGCTAGAGACGAGGCAAGACACGGAAAAGCGTTTGCCGGTCTGTTAAAGAGATATTTTGGTTAATCTTTAAAACGCATAAAATAAGCATTTCAGAGGATAGATGGTTGTTTAACTGTCTATCCTTTTTTGCTGCAGCAAATCATTTGTTTTCCATGCCCGTTCGGAGGGAAAACTATTGACAGCAAAAGTCGCATGATTATAGAATATAGAAAAGTGTTACTGAAAACAGTGACAAAAAAGAGCAAGGTGGGAGGTTGCAGTTGTGAAGAGATATATAAAGAGATGGATCAGTTTTATACTTTTTATGTGCGTTTTTGTCTGGTATCCCTCAGAGGGAGTGGTTATGGCGGCAGACAGCGATCAGAAAAACATACAAATTGTTGGTACCGCATCGATGAATACATATGATGTGGCACTCCGTGTTGGAAAAACAAAGCAGCTTGTGTGTAATGGAACGACCGGAAAGATGGTGTGGAAGTCATCCAATCCGAAGGTTGCAACAGTAGATAAAAAAGGTCTGGTAAAAGCAATCAAACCGGGAAAAGCAATGATTTCGGTTTCCGGTGGAAATCTGATCGGTTCTATGACCTGCAAGGTCGGTGTGAGTAAAAAAATTACCACAAAACAGGCCAGACGTAAGATTATGGCTATGAAAAAGACTTACAAAGAGGGTCTGTCCTGGACAAACGAAAACCGGCAGTATTTCTGGGAAGCCACGAACTGTCAGTGTTATGGATGTATTGCCCTGTGTGGAGAAATCAGTGATAAAGTGTTTGGCAAATATGCACCGGTGACAAAACACAGCAATTTCAGCAGGATCAAGGCAGGCGATCATATCCGCATCGGAAACGAACATTCCGTTATGGTTCTCCAGAAGAACGGAAATACGCTTACGGTCGTGGAAGGAAACTATAATGCCACAGTTCACTGGGGAAGAAAAATAACAAAAAAGGAGCTGCAGGAAAGTGGATTCTATGTGGAAACAAGATATTGACAGAATGCTTTTCTGTATTTGGAAGGGGATACTCCAAACTGTTTTTTAAATGTCTTGCTCAGATGAAATTCGTCATAAAATCCATAGTTCAGTGCGACTTCCCGCAAGGTGGTTTCCGGCTGGGTAAGAAGAAACTGACGAACCATTTCCAGTTTGGATTCCATCTGGAAGGCGGAAAAAGTTTTTCCGCAGGCCTGATGGAACCGATTGTTTAATGTACGTTCACAAATAAAATAGCGGGAAGCAATTTCATGTGCAGAGAAAAAGGTTTGTGGAGTTGCGTGAATGAGCCGGATGATTTCTTCGACAACGGGATCGGAGATCATCCGGTTTGTTGTATCGGCACATAATTCAGAAATTTCACATAACAGCAGGGAAAACAGCAGAAAAAGGCGGTTTTCCCGTTCTGGTGTCTGGGACCAGGTGAGAGAAATCATTTCCTGCATAAGCTGGCGGATGCGCATATCGGACTGACAGTGCAGCAGAGACGGAAAGGAACAAAGGGATGGGGAAAAAGAGGCAGAAGGGAGAGATTCTGCCGGAGTAGGCTGAACATGCAGATACATATGACGGTTTCCGGGATTACAGAGTTTTTGACCATAATGGTGCCTTCCGGCGGGAAGAATTAAAAGATCATCGGTCTGCATCGGATAAGTTTCGTGATCTTCACAGATTTCCCAGCTGCCATCAAGCATATATAAGAAATCATGTTCTTTCATAATGCGGTCGGGATGAATCATTCCGTTGACAGAAGTTACATAATTACCGCTGCTTATGGTGTGCATTCCCATTTTTTCTAATAATACCATATCGAAATCCTTTCCATTTTATACATGCTGCTTTCCGGTTTGACAATGGATTTTTTGCCATAAAATATATACTATAAGTATATAACAAAGAAGATAAATTGGATAGTGAGTTCTTGATTATACATTAGGAGGAATGCATATGGAAAAAGAAAAATTTTCATATCCTGTTTCATTGCGCAGGATGCAGATTACAGATAAATTCTGGAAAAATGAGATGGAACTGGTGCGTACGGAGGTGATCCCTTATCAGTGGAATGCGTTGAATGATAAAGTAGAAGGCGCAGCACCAAGTTATTGTATGCATAATTTTAAAGTGGCAGCAGAAATGAACCGGCAAAAAAGAAAACAGGGAGCTGCATATAAAGAACCTTCGTATACATACCGTGGATTTGAGATGTTACCGGAAGATCCCGAAAATCTCAAGGATGAGTTTTATGGATATGTATTTCAGGATACGGATTTCTCCAAGTGGGTGGAAGCGGTCGGATATTCGCTGACGCAGCATCCCGATCCGGATCTGGAAAAGGTTGCAGATGCTGCAATTGATATTGTCTGTGCGGCACAGCAGGAAGACGGATATCTGGACACGTATTATATTATCAATGGAAAAGATGGTATTTTTACCAACTTACGCGACCATCATGAATTGTACTGTATGGGGCATCTGATCGAAGGCGCTGTGGCATATTATGAGGCAACGGGAAAAGATAAACTGCTTCATGCGGCGGAACGATTCGCGGATTACGCTGCAGATTATTTCGGACCGGAGGAAGGAAAATGCAAGGGATATCCGGGACATGAAATTGCAGAAATGGCACTCGTCCGTCTTTACGAAGTTACAGGAAAACAAAAGTATCTGGATTTAAGCCGCTTTTTCATTGATGAAAGAGGCACAAAACCATATTACTTTGATAAAGAACATCCGGAAATCGTAAAGAAAGGGCATGAGAATGAATTGCGGCATAGCTATCATCAGGCACATTTGCCGGTACGGCAGCAGGATGAGGCGTTTGGTCACGCAGTCCGTGCCGTGTACCTGTATTCCGGTATGGCAGATATTGCACGTATTACAAAGGACGAAGAACTGTATCAGGCATGTGTACGTCTGTGGAATAATGTGACGAAAAAGAAAATGTATATTACAGGGGGCATCGGTGCAACACATTTGGGAGAAGCCTTTTCTTTTCCGTATGATCTTCCGAATGATACGGCATACGCAGAGACCTGTGCATCGATCGGACTGATGTTCTGGGCGCGGCGTATGCTGGAAATTGTTCCGGATGTAAAATATGCAGATATTATGGAGCGTGCATTGTATAATGGCGTATTAAGCGGAATGGCTTTGGACGGAAAAAGCTTTTTCTATGTGAATCCGCTGGAGGTGTTGCCGGAGGCATGCCACAAAGATGAACGGAAATTTCATGTCAAGCCGGTACGACAGAAATGGTTCGGATGCGCATGCTGTCCGCCAAATCTTGCGCGTCTGATCAGTTCCATTGGATCTTATGCATTTACAGAAAATGAGGATACGCTGTTTGTGCATCTGTATATGGGAAGCAATGTGGAAAAAACGGTGAATGGGAAAACGGTAAATGTGCAGATGGAATCAGATATGCCATGGGAAGGAAACATAAAGATCCGTGTGCAGGCTGAAAATGCAAAAATGACGCTGGCACTCCGGATACCGGGATGGTGTAAAAATTATAAAATTTCCGGAATAGAGGATGCCGCACAGGAAGAAAAAGATGGATACCTGTATTTGAAAAAAGTGTGGAACAGGGAAGAAACCTTCTGTATTGATTTTCCAATGGAGGTACAGATGTTTGCAGCATCGGAGCGTGTCCGCGAGGATATTGGCAAGGCAGCGATTATGCGCGGCCCTGTGGTTTACTGCCTTGAAGAGAAAGACAATGGAAAGAACCTGCATGAACTGCTGGTCGATACAGATATGCATGCATCGGTGTCGGAGGGAAAAATCTGCGATACTGTAGTAAAAATGGTAGAAACAGACGGGTGGCGGCTGACAGAGAGTGGGGATGCAGAGGAGACTCTCTATCACATGTATCAAAAGCCGCAGAAGCAAAAGGTGCGTTTGCATTATATTCCGTATTATACATGGGCAAACCGCGGAGAAAACGAAATGCAGGTATGGACACGCGTGCAGAACCCTTAAGGGTTCTGCAGCTGATTGCGGTATTGCGTTGGCGTGACATGGTAATAGATCCGGAATGCTTTGCTGAAATAGTGGTTATCGGCATAGCCTAAACGTTCCGCAATATCCATGATTTTTATATCAGGCTGCTCTAAGAGCTCTTTGGCACGTTCCATAGTCTATGATTATTTTTTTCTGACTGTATTTGTGCGTGAAAATACGGTACTTGCCATGGGCGAAAATGATCAGCTTGACTATGATCGTCCATATGAGCGGCATGGAAATAAATATGTGGTGACTTCTCCCGGATGTTATCTGAAATATGAAAATATGCAGGATACAAAGAATGAATCCGGGAGAATGCTTCAGATCCGGCAGAAAGATCCTCTTACCGGAGTCTGTGTACAGACCGACATACAGTTTTATGACGGAGTGCCGGTGGCAAGATTTGTCAACCATGTAACGAATGAGGGAGAGGAGGAACAGGTACTGACGTACCTGTCCTCCTTTACCTGCTCTGGAATTAAGAGAGATGGAAACTTTTTGTATATTCCGCATAATGGGTGGCAGAAAGAGCTGAACTGGCGCAGATATTCGTTTGAAGAGCTTGGATTTCCGGTGACACAGACGAAAAGTATCCGGAGAAGTTCCAAAACAATAGAAGTTTACAATACCGGGAACTGGTCCACAAAAGAGTATCTGCCGATGGGATTTCTGAGCCATCCGCAGAGTGGCGCGGGGCTGATCTGGCAGATTGAAAACAATGGTTCCTGGCATTATGAGATCGCAGACCAGAATGATCATTATGTTTTGAATGTCAGCGGGCCAAACGAGATACAGTCACATTTCAGTAAGGTGCTGCGCCCAGGAGAGACATTTGAAAGTGTGCCGGCAGCAGTGGGTGCAGTGCGGGCAGATATATCAGATGCATTTTCTGCAATAACGGAATACCGGCGAAGAATCCGCAGAAAAAACCGTGACAACGATACACTCCCGGTAATTTTTAATGATTATATGAATTGTCTGTGGGCAGATCCAACGACGGAAAAAGAATTACCGCTGATTGATGCTGCAGCAAAGGCCGGATGTGAATATTTTGTTATTGATGCCGGATGGTACGCAAAGGGAATCTGGTGGGACAGCGCGAAAATTGTTCCAGTGGAGGCTTGCGCATGGACTATGCCCTGTTGTCCCGGTTAAGTATCCAGTCTACCAGTGATCAGGAAGAATATGATATATTCGGTGGAAGAGGCACAGCATGTGCGCATCAATCAGGATCATACAATCACGGTGGAATATGAGCAGCCGGTCATGGCGCGTGTTTTTGAAGTTACTATTTGACTTTTTTCTTTGAAACCAATATATTGACAGAGTAAGTATGATTAGAATCATAACAGACTGAGTGAGGAAGAAATGTACAGAGCAGGAATTGATCTTGGTGGAACCAATATAAAAGCAGGGATTGTTGACAAACAACAGCATATAATTGCAGAAGCATCCGTGCCAACGAACGTAGAGAGGCCTTATCAGGAAATTATCCGGGATATGGCAGAACTGGTAAAAACGCTTTTGAAGCAGAAAGGTATCGGGGAAACACAGCTGAAGAGTATAGGAATCGGAAGCCCGGGAACGATTGATGCAGTACATGGAGTTGTGTTGTATTCCAATAATTTCGGGTGGGAAAATGTTCCGCTCACAGAGCAGTTAAAGAAGTACTTTTCCTGTCCGATTGCAGTTTCCAATGATGCAAACTGTGCGGCTTTGGGTGAAGTAAAAGCCGGTGCGGCGCGGAATACAAAAAATGCGATTCTGCTGACTCTTGGAACTGGTGTGGGCGGTGGAATTATTCTCGATGGAAAGGTGTTTGAGGGCGCACATGCAGGCGGTGCCGAACTCGGACACACAAGTCTGATATGTGGCGGTGAGCCGTGCACATGCGGACGGAAAGGCTGCGTGGAGGCCTATGTATCGGCGACAGCGCTGATCCGCGATGCAAAAAGAGCCGCGCAGCAGCACCCGGAATCCATCCTGAATACAATGTGTCAGGGAGATCTTTCGCACATGAATGGAAAAATTCCGTTTGATGCCGCACAGGATGGGGATACAGCAGCAGAAAAAGTAGTAAATGATTATATTTGCTATCTTGGAGAAACCATTACAAATTTTGTCAATATTTTCCGGCCGGATATTGTTTTGTTATCGGGAGGAATCTGCAATCAGGGGAAAAAACTGACAGAGCCTCTTGAAACATACATTCAGGATAAATGCTTTGGCGGCAGCAAGGCGTTTATTCCGGAAGTTGCATGTGCGGTTCTTGGAAATAAGGCGGGAATCATCGGTGCGGCAAATCTGATAAGCGGTAAGGAACGATAAGGAGAATGAGTCATTATGGAAGAAATTTTTGAACAGTTTAAAGATAAGGATGCATTTGATGCCTACTGGAAAGAACATTATGTTCCGCTTACTTATGAGGATGTAAGGGAAGCATACGAGGATTTTGTAAAATCTGCGGATAAGCATATTTTTCTGTCGGATTATGAGGAATCCGGTAATGTCAGCCGGGAGGATTTTATGGACAATCTTTCACAGGCGGCGCAGTTCGCGTTTCAGGATGGATTGACGGAAGCGTTTTATGAGAAGAATCCGCAGGTTTATGAGAATGCATTTGCATTATTTGAGGCGGCACAGATGGAAGGCGGGGATGCGAATATTGCGGCAGCTTTTCATGAAGAGTATCAGCGTTTGTACCATGATTTTTTGTTGGAACTGTTTGATGCACAATATGCGGAATAGACCGGGGAAATATAGGAAATAAAAGAAGGAGGCGCATAATGCGGCCTCCTTTTAAAATTTCATAAATGTGCAGGTTGTATTCTTAAAAACAGAATAAAGGAGCACTTGTTATGAGAATTGCGCTATGCGCAAAACAAGTGCGTAGGTCATATTCTGGAAAAGAAGAATATGACATAAACCGAGTATCCCGCTTCGAATCAGAAACAATAGACGTTACCTTTGCAGTTAACTCCCCCCAGGCACCCTCACGTCACATGAGAGCTTTCGCTTAGGGCTGCTGTATTCCTACCCTGACCCGGTTCACGAATTCCCATTGCGCAAGACCCAGACGTCAACGCCACTTGCGAAGGGCAGCTCCACCGCCCTGACCCTCTGCGGGATATCACCCCAACTATAGCGGATTGTTGGTACAAGGTACCGCTACCACCCCGGCTACTCGGAGATTTAAGTATAATTCATATCAGAGGCTCTTGTCAAGCAAAACTGCCCGCATCTGTAAATTTAAAAAAAAGCTAAAGTATCTGCCAAACGAACCGATAAACAATGTATAGAGATGCAAGAACAGATGCATTTCGGAAGCTTATTTCAAGGAAGAAAGGAGATGCTGAGCATGCGTATAGATGCATATAACCAGGTAGCACAGTTATACGGTATACAAAAGAATTTAAAGACACAGAAGGTGCAGAATGCAGCAGGTCCGAGAGATCAGGTGTCCATTTCACAGGCCGGACGTGATTATCAGGTCGCAAAAAGTGCAGTATCAGAAGCTTCGGATATCAGGGAAGATAAGGTAAGCCAGCTTAAATCAATGATTGATGCGGGAACATATTCCGTTGAGCCTGGCGATTTTGCCAGCAAATTACTTGAAAAGTATAATGCCTGATGCAAAAGGCAGACGAGAGAGGTTTTTGAAGTGGCTAGTTTAGTAGAAGAGCTTGTAACAGTACTGGAAGAAGAAGAAAAGATTTACCAGACATTGATTTCTTATGGAGAAAAAAAGACAGACATCCTGATTCGGGCAGATGTTCCGGAACTGGAAAAACTGACATGTCTGGAACAGCTGGCAAGTGATGATCTGGTGACACACAGCAACCAGCAGGTACAGCTCTTAAAGGATATTGCCAATGTACTCGGACGTACAGAAGAAAAGATGACAGTTACCAGACTGATCACTTTGCTGGAGTCGCAGCCGGATGTACAGAAAAAACTGACCGAAGCGAGAGACCGTCTGCTTGCGGCAGCAGACCGGATGAATCATCTGAATGATCAGAACGTGGCTCTGATTAAACAGGCCATAGAGTTAAACGAATTCGACCTTACGTTGTTCAAGAGTTTGCGGCAGGCCCCTGAGACCGCCAATTATGACAAAACTGCCTGCAATACAGGAAGCTTGCTGGGCAGCAGCGGATTTGACGCAATGAGTTAAGGAGGAACAAAAGAATGGGAAACGGATTCGGAAGCTTATATATTGGGGCATCTGGACTTCAGAATGCCCAGTATGCACTGAATACAACGGCAAACAACCTTGCAAATGTGAATACAACAGGATATGTCCGTCAGCAGGTTCGTTTTGCAGATAAAAATTATAATAAATTAAAGGACCCGAATAAAAATGTGAACATGCAGCAGTATGGGCTGGGTGTATCCATTGGGGATGTGGTTCATGCAAGAGATATTTTCTTAGACAAATCTTATCGGCAGGAGAATGGACGCAAGGGATTTTATACTTCTTTTTATGAAATCACGGATTATGTGCAGGATCTGTTTCAGGAATTAAACGGAGAACAGTTCAAACAGAGTGTCAGTGATCTACATCAGGCATTTCAGGAACTGGAGCCTAATATGGATAATTCCACACAACAGAATCTGGTACTTGAAAAAGCGGATCTTCTGCTGAGCCGTACGAAGTCATTGTATGATGACATGAAATCGTACCAATCCAATATCAATGAACAAATTAAAGATGATGTTGACCGTGTAAACAAGATCGGAAACCGTATCTATGAACTGAACCTGCAGATTCAGAAAGTAGAAGCTGGCGGACAGGAAACTGCAATGACCCTGCGAGATGAGCGTGACAATCTGCTGGATGAGCTGGGCGGATACGGAAGTGTCTCCATTAAGGAAGATGCGACGGGATTTACGTATGTAGATTTTGAAAGCACACCGTTTATCGATGACAATAAGTGCTATAACATCGGACTGCAGGAAGATAAAGAAACCGGATTTTACACACCGTACTGGACGCAGCTTTCTGATGTGGACAAGCAGCAGTATGTCCGCGTATTTAAAAAGAACGAAGTGATTTCCACGGATTTAAATACCGATGTGGGAAGTATTAAAGCCAAACTTCTTGCCCGTGGGGACGGATACGGAACGTATCAGGATCTGGAAAGCGAAGAGGCGTATGACCGTATTTCCGGTTGTACCATGATGGAGACAGAAGCACAGGTTTCTGCACTGCTTCACAATATTGTGACAAAAATCAACGATGCATACTGTCCGAATAAGACAGTAGATACGGATGTCACCTATACCGATGCCGATGGGAATCAGGTATCATTAAAGGGAAAGAAAGTTCTGGATGCCGCAAACTGTGCGGTCGGGGAAGACGGACAGCTGCCACCGAGGGAATTGTTTACCCGTGTGGGAATGGATCGTTATACCAAGGTGACAGGAGATGATGGGAATACCTACTATGTATACAACGAAGAGGACGAAAATGATCCCACGACGCTGTATTCCCTGAACAATATCAGCATCAATAAAGAGTTGCGCAAGCAGATCACACTGATGCCGTACAAGAATCAGAACGGTACGGATTATCCATTGGGTGAAAAACTGATGAGCCTCTGGAACGACAAGGAAATGACACTGAATCCGTACGACAAAAAGCCGTGTACGTTTGAAGGCTATTATGACAAGCTGATCGGGCAGATCGGAAATGATGGAAGCACTTTCCAGTCGGCAAGTGAGACACTGACGGGGGCACTGTCTTCCATCGACAACCAGAGACAGCAGACGATGGGCGTTTCCTCCGATGAGGAACTGACACACATGATCAAATTCCAGTCTGCATATAATGCGTCCAGCCGTTTTATGACGGTAATCAGTCAGATGACAGAACTGATCGTGACAGGATTGAAATAGAGATAAGGAGGCGTAGTTATGCCATCACAATTTTTTGGATTGAATATCGGGGCAAGTGCGTTGTCGGCATTTCAGACCTCAGTGAATACAGCGGCAAACAACGTTGCAAATGTGCAGACCAAAGGATATACCAGACAGACGGCAAATCTGTCCGCAACCGATCCGATCCGTGTATATACCAGATATGGTAGTGTCGGAACCGGTGTGGAAGTGACTTCCGTGACACAGGAGCGAAATCTCTATTATGATGAAAAATACTGGCAGAGTAATTCAAGCCGGGGATTTTTCGAACAGAAACTGTATTATGTGGATCAGGTTCAGACAATCTTCCGGGATGATGAGCAATCGCAGAAAGGCTTTTCCAGTATTTTTTCCCAGATGTTTAAGGATCTGGATACCTTAAAGACACAGGGAGAAGTGAAAGCCGTCCGCAATCAGTTTATTCATCAGGCACAGAGCCTTTGCACTTATTTTAATGCTTTGTCCAAGAGCCTGACAGATATTCAGGAAGATACCAACGAAGAGATCAAGGCTTCTGTGGATAATATCAATTCCATTGCAGAGAAAATTTCGGTGCTCAACAAGCAGATTAATAATATTGAAGTACGCGGAGGACATGCAAATGAGTTACGTGACCAGCGTGCCAATCTGATTGATGAGCTTTCAGGGATTGCAGATGTAGAGACGAAAGAATTCGAGGTGACAAACTCCAACGGACAAAACTTAGGAGGAACCAATTACCGCGTATATATCAACGGACAGACACTTGTAGACGGAAACGATTACCGGACATTAAAATGCACCTCTTCAAAGTATCTGAACAATCAGATGGATGCCGAGGGCATGTATGCCATTACCTGGGAAGATACCGGAATGGAATTTAATGCCAAAGGTGCCAGTGCCAACGGAAGCCTCAAGGCATTGTTTATGATCCGTGACGGAAATAACAATGAAAATATGAAGGGAACGGTCTCGGATGCAGATCTGTCTTCTATTACGATAAAGATTCCGGATACAAAAGTGAATGAACTGTCACTGGCGAATAAGGGCCGGATTATGGTAAATAATAAGTTTTATTACTATGATGGATGGACAGCAAAAGTCGGTGAAAACGGGGTAAACAGTGTAACATTTAAGCTTGCTCCGGAATCGCAGATGGCAGATCAGGCAGAAGCTGACCGTGTCAAGGGAGACGGGCAGAGCAATTATCTGACAACCGGTTCTTCCATGGATGCAATGGGAATTCCATATTATCAGAATCAGATCAATGAGTTCCTGCGTAATTTTACCCAGGCATTCAATGATATTGAAAAACAGGGTGTTACATTAGATGGCGATAAAATGGGAGCCTTTTTTGTGGGGACTTCCCCAACCGGAAACACGTTTGGTGCAGATGCGTGGGATGCGAAAGTACAGGCGGCAAAGAAAGACGGATGGACGACGGATATTGAACTGTCATCCGACGGGGACAGCTATTATCAGTTTACAGCGACAACCCTTGCAGTAAACAGCAAATCATTAAAGGATCCCAACTACTTTGCAACGTCAACCCAGATTACACAGGGGGAGGCGAAATACGATACCGTTGAGAATCTGTTGAAGCTGCAGAAGGATGTGCGGATGTTCCGCGGGGATTCTGCGGAGACGTTTCTCGAAACACTGATTTCAGATGTGACGGTTGACGTGAACAAGACAACAACAAGTTCCAATAATTATTCGAACCTGTCTACCGCGATTGCGACACAGCGTACCTCGGTATCCGGTGTGGATGAAGACGAGGAAGCGATGAACCTGATCAAATTCCAGAATGCATACAATCTGGCATCTAAGGTGATTTCCGTGATGTCGGAGATGTATGACAAACTGATCAATGAGACCGGGGTGGTATGATGCCTGTGGACGAAACCGTGTGAGCTGACAGTATAAAACTTAGGAGGGAGATCCTATGAGAGTTACCAATAATATGATCACAAGCAACACAAAGAGCAATATCAATGCAAATAAGGTGCTTGTGGATAAATATAATACCCAGATGACAACGCAGAAGAAGATCAATAAACCGTCGGATGATCCGGTCATTGCGATTCGTTCCCTGCGTATGCAGACCAGTCTGTCCCATATTGACCAGTATCTGAACAATAACATTTCGGATGCCAATTCCTGGCTGAATGTGACGGATACGGCGCTGGAAAATATGAAAACAATCCTGACGGATGTCCGCTCATTATGTGTCAAAGGGGCAACGGATACCTTAAAAGAAGATGACCGTAAAACGATTCTGAATCAGCTGAAATCTTTAAGTGATCAGATTTATGCAGAAGGAAATGCAGATTTTTCCGGCAGAACGGTATTTACCGGATATCGCACGACCGAGCAGCTGACATTTAAGACAGATGAAGAAACTACATCCTACACGATTGATCAGAAATTATCCTATAAAGATATTTCCGAGGCGCGTTACACATACGGAAGCGTAGATGTACCAACGGATGCAGCAAACAGCTTTGATGAAACGATTTCCATCGGGGAAAATACCTACGACCGGCTGCGTCTGGCGTATGGAAAGATTAACGGAAAAGATAATTCGGATGGAACGGGAGCAATTGATCCGATTTCCAGTATGAGTTATACGACAGCTGCAGGAAAGAAAGTGGAATTAGACCTTGCACCGGGACAGACTAGAGGACAATTTGTAGATGAGAATGGGGCAGCAACCGGCAGTACGTTTACCATGTACGAATCCAAAGAGGAGTGGCTTAAGGCGAACAACGGGGAAGCCAAAGTCGGAGACAATGACATGGTATTTATCAAAGATACCGGTGAAATGATTCTCGGAAAAGATTTGTCCAATACATTAAAGAGGGAAAAGGCGGATCTTAGCATCACGTACACCAAAACCGGATTTGATGCTGGAGAGGTTCGTCCGGAATATTACTATGACTGTAAGATGAAGACTCCGGATATGCAGAAAGCAGTACAGTATACCAAGGAAGACCAGCCGATCAATTTCGAAATTTCCAGTGGAATCATGCTCGCGGCAAATACACAGGCGAGCGATGTTTTAAGCACTGACATTGGACGGGACATGACAGAGATGATGACGCTTGTTTCTGCTTCCACACAGGCACATGACAAAGTTTCACAAATTGAAAAGATGATGTCTATGGATAAGTATTCGGATGAAGAGAGCCAGAAGAAACTTCAGACCTATCTGGATGCTGCCAATAAAGAAGCTACCTATGCAGACGATAATCTGTCAAAAACCTACCAGCAGTTTATCTCAAATTTTGACGGATACCTGAATAAAGTAAATGTGGCACATACCAATGTGGGCGGATTGCAGCAGCGCGTGGAGTTGACAAAGACCCGTGTGGAAAACCAGAAAGAGACGGTAGAAGAATTGAAGTCTAACAATGATAACCGTGACATTTCGGATATTATCATTGATTACTATGCTGCTTACAATGCATATACGTCCAGTCTGACAGCTGCATCGAAAGTTGGAAGCCAGACATTACTGAACTATTTATAAAAACGCGGAGCGAAGGAGAAAGACCATGAAGGCTGATTCACGTATTTTTGGAAAAATTGAAATAGAGGATGATAAAATCATCACGTTAGAGAAAGGTATGATCGGTTTTCCGGATCTCAATCATTTTGCACTGATTTATGATGAAGAGAAAGAAAAAAAATACAATTCCATTATGTGGCTGCAGTCGATGGATGATCCGGACATTGCATTTCCGGTTATGATGCCGCATATCGTCAAGGAAGATTACAACCCGAATGTAAGTGAGGAAATGATTGCACCACTCGGAAAGCTGACACCGGAAAACACATATATTCTTGTGACGGTAACGGTTCCGAAAAATATAGAAGATTTTTCCGTAAACCTGAAAGCACCGGTTGTGATCAATATGGATAACCGCAAAGGGGTACAGATGATAGTGGAGGATGATTATCCGGTAAAATACAAAGTATATGATGTGCTTAAGGCAAAGAAAGAAAAGGCGGGTGAATAAGATATGCTGGCATTGACAAGAAAAAAGGGGGAGGCCCTTGTAATCAACAACAATATCGAGATCACCGTACTTGAAATCCGGGGAGATCAGATCAAACTTGGAATTACGGCACCGAAAGATGTTCCGGTATACCGTAAGGAAGTGTATCTTCAGATTCAGAAAGAAAACCAGGAGGCAATCAGCCTTGATGGCATCGAAGCATTAAAAGGAATTCTTGGATAAATCGGAAAAACAATCGGAGGGTGTTAAGTTTTTACTGACACGCTCCGATAATTATTTATAGAATGACAGTAATAGATTGGCTATGCAGCCGGCATAACCGGCAGCGGATGATGGAGACAGGAGGTAATCATCATGGCAATGGAGGCTATTAAAGGTGCAGGAATGACGTATCAGGGAAGTGTGTCATCTGCAGAAAGCCAGCCCAAAACAGATTCTGCGGTAAAAGCAGCAGAGACCGATGCAACTGAAAAGGGCATCGTATCGGAGAATATAAAGCAGGCTGGTGAGGAGAACGTAAACACTTCCCAGGGAGCAGATCAGCGGAATACAAATGCGCAGATCAAAAAAGCCGTGGATGAAGTGAATAAAAAGGCGGTCAACTCGGAAGCAATATTCGGCATTCATGAGGCAACCAATCGTGTGACCATAAAAATTATTGATAAAGATACCAAAAAAGTACTCAAAGAGATCCCACCGGAGAAAACACTGGATATGATTGCAAAGGTGTGGGAACTTGCAGGCCTTATGGTAGATGAAAAAAGATAAAAAAGGGGAGGGAAAATTATGCCAATCAGAATGACAGGTATGGTGTCCGGACTGGATACCGATTCTATCGTAAAAGAACTCGTTTCTGCATACAGTACCAAAAAGGAAAAATACGAAAAAGAGCAGACAAAACTTGGCTGGAAGCAGGAGATCTGGAAAAGTCTGAATAAAGAAGTAAACAGTTTTTATAAGAGTGTTGGTAATCTGCGGTTTGACAGCGGATACAATACCAAAAAGACAACATCGTCCGACAGCACGAAGGCAACCGTCAGTGCGAGCGGAAATGCGACTGTCGGAACACAGAAACTGCATGTGCTTTCTACTGCACAGTCCGGTTATCTGACGGGGGCTGAGATTAAGACAGCAGCCAACGAGAAAGTTACTACGTCTACAAAGCTTTCGGATCTGGGTGTTACAGCAGATGAAATTACCTTTAATGTGGGACCGGCAAATAATTCTGCATCCGGAACCACAAAACAGATCAAAGTAGGAAAAGACAGCACAATCAGTGACGTTGTAAACCAGCTGAAGGATGCGGGACTGAATGCAAATTTTGATGCCGGAAACGGACGCTTTTATCTGAGTTCTTCAGATTCCGGATATGCGACGGATTTTAATATTACTGCGGACAGCAGCGATACAAATTCTACAACATTATTAAACGCACTGGGTCTGGGCGATACGGCAAAGAAGATTGACGGAAGCGATGCGGTTATTGTTTTAAATGGCGTAAAATATACCAGTACAACGAATAATTTTTCTATCAATGGATTATCCATTTCCGTCAATGGAGTGACAGACAAAGTCGATGATCTTAAAAATGTCGATGTCGATGCCTTAGATGACAGCAAGGCAGTTTCTATTTCCACAACGACCGATACACAGGGAATTTATGACAAGATTAAAGACTTCCTGACCAGTTACAACAACATCATCAATAAGATGACGAAACTGTATAACGCAGATTCTGCAAAGAATTACGAGCCATTGACAGATGATGAGAAGTCGCAGATGTCTGATTCGGAAGTAGAAAAGTGGGAGACAAAGATCAAGGACTCCCTGCTTCGCCGTGATTCCAATCTGAGCACGATTATGAATGCCATGACGACTTCCATGACCAAGGCAATTTCCATCAATGGAAAGAATTATTCGCTTTCCAGTTTTGGAATCAGTACACTTGGTTATATGAATTCGGCAGAGAATGAGCAGAATGCTTATCATATTGACGGTGATGAGGATGATGAAAATACATCAGGAAATAAAGATAAGCTGATGGCTGCATTAAGCAGTGATCCGGATACCGTGATTGATTTCATGAAGCAGTTGTCGACCAATCTGTATACGGCAATCGACAAGCAGATGCAGAGTAATTCCCTGCGAAGCAGATACAGCATTTACAATGATAAGGAGATGACTTCCCAGTATACAAGCTATACGAAGACCATTGCAGAGTGGGAGACAAAGATTTCCGACAAGGAAGATTATTATTACAAGAAATTCTCCAAGATGGAGACTGCGCTTTCCAAGTTAAACAGCCAGACAAGTTCTCTTTCAGGTATGTTCAGCAGTTAATCAGTATCATGCAGGGCAATCTTTTGCAAAATAAAATATACAGGAAATAATAGGGGGAATCAGGATGATTCAGAAAAATCCATATGCAGCGTATAACAACAGTAAGATCCAGACGGCAACACCGGCAGAACTGACGCTGTTACTCTATGAGGGAGCTATTAAATTTACAAACATTGCGATTGTAGCGATTGAAAAGGGCGATATTGAAAAGGCGCATAACAATATCCGAAAGGCAGAGAATATCATTCGGGAGTTTCAGATAACTCTCGACCACAAATATGCAGTTGCCAAAGATTTTGATGCGGTCTATACCTATCTGTTACAGAGATTGTTAGAGGCCAACATGAAAAAGGACAAGGATATCTTAGAGGAAGTGCTTGGTCATCTCCGTACCATGCGGGATACATGGAAAGAAGTTATGGCAAAGACCGCAAACGGAAACAATATCAAGACAAAGGAACCGGTAGCGTAATGCCGGCAGGAGACAGTATGCCAGATACATATATTGCAATTATGCTGCAGAGCCTGAAAAAAAAGGAACAGGTTCTGGATGAAATTATCCGCCTGGATGACCGGCAGAAAGATACCCTGACGGATCCGGAATGCCCGTTTGATGTGTTTGATGAAACCGTGGAGGCAAAAAGTGCGTGTATTGATCAGCTGAACCAGCTGGACAGTGGTTTTGAGAAGCTCTATGCACAGGTGGCAGAAGAACTGGATCAGAACCGTGAAGATTATGCAAAGGAAATTCGTGACATGCAGCAGTGCATTCGCCGGGTAACGGACAAAAGTGTCAAGATTCAGGCGCAGGAAGCCCGCAACAAAGAACTGATGCGTGAAAAGTTTGCCACAATTCACAGACAGGCAAAGGCGGTGCGGAAAAACAGCCGTGCGATTACCGGATACTATAACAGTATGAAAGAATGGTAGTTATTTCATAAAATGGGACAAAAGTACTACTTGATAAAAAATATCATATGACTTATAATGACTTTGTTATATGACTGACGGATAATGTGGAGCACCACGTGAAGTATAACATAGCACACCGCATGAAAAATCGCTGACGCGATGCGGGTGCGTAGGTTATACATCAGATAGATGTATGAAGGAGCACGCCGCATGAAAAATCGCTGACGCGATGCGGGTGCGTAGGTTATACATCAAATAGATGTATAACAAGGGTCGTACCGTCTGGGCAAAAGATAAAAAACCCAGGCGGTTTTTTGCGTTCATTTATATTTTCCGGTTTTTGGTAAATATATTGTACGAAAATAAAGACATGCGTGGGTATTGACAAAATGATGAACGTTAGTGTAATCTATCAATGATTAGAGAATACTAACCAATAAGAGAAGGAGGATCACCATGTTAGAAATGAAAGAGTGGGATGGATTCGAAGGACGTCTTTGGAAAGAAGAGATTAATGTCCGCCAGTTCATTCAGGATAACTACACACCATATGATGGTAACGAGGATTTCCTTGCAGAACCTACAGAGGCTACCAATCAACTTTGGGGAGCACTGCAGAAACTGCAGAAGGAAGAGCGCGCAAAGGGCGGAGTCCTCGATATGGAGACCGAGGTTGTAACCGGTATTACAGCTTATGGTCCGGGATATATTGATGAATCTTTAAAGGATTTAGAGACAATTGTAGGTTTACAGACAGACAAGCCGTTAAAGCGTGCATTCATGCCTTACGGTGGAATCAAGATGGCTGTTCAGGCATGTGAGACATACGGATATCAGGTAAGTGACCAATTAAAGGAGATCTTTACCAAGTATCACAAGACACACAACACAGCCGTATTCGATGCTTACACACCGGAGATGATGAAAGTACGTCACAATAAGATCTTAACAGGTCTGCCGGATACATACGGACGCGGACGTATTGTTGGTGATTACCGCCGTGTTGCTTTATACGGTATCGACCACCTCATCGAGGAGAAGAAGAAAGATAAGGCAAACTGTGGCTGTGGTGAGATGACAGACAATGTGATCCGTTTAAGAGAAGAGATCGCTGAGCAGATCAAGTGTTTAGAGGATATGAAGAAGCTTGCAGAGATCTACGGATACGATATTTCCAGACCTGCAACAAACGCAAAGGAAGCCGTACAGTGGTTATACTTTGGATACCTTGCAGCAATCAAGACACAGAACGGTGCAGCAATGTCCGTTGGTCGTGTTTCCACCTTCCTTGATATCTACTTCGAGAGAGACTTAAAGAAAGGCATCATCACAGAGCAGGAAGTACAGGAATTGGTTGACCACTTTACCATGAAGCTTCGTATGGTAAAATTCGCGCGTATTCCTTCTTACAACCAGCTGTTCTCAGGTGATCCGGTCTGGGCAACACTTGACGTTGCGGGTACAGGCGTAGACGGACGTTCCATGGTTACAAAGTCCGACTTCCGTTTCCTGCACACCTTAGAGAACATGGGACCGGCTCCGGAGCCAAACCTTACAGTATTATATTCTTCCAGACTTCCGGAAGCATTCAAGGATTATGCAGCACGTATCTCTATTGATACAAGTTCCATCCAGTATGAGAACGATGACGCTATGAAACCGGTATGGGGCGATGATTATGCCATCTGCTGCTGTGTATCTGCTACACAGACAGGTAAGGAAATGCAGTTCTTCGGTGCCCGTGCAAACCTTGCAAAGTGTCTCCTGTATGCAATCAACGGTGGTGTGGATGAGAAGACCGGCCAGCAGGTAGGACCGGATTACAAGCCAATTACATCTGAGTACCTTGATTATGATGAAGTCATGGAGAAGTACGATAAGATGATGGACTGGTTAGTAGATATTTATGTAAATACCTTAAACCTGATCCAGTATATGCATGACAAATATTACTATGAAGCAGCAGAACTTTCTCTGATGGATACTGATCTGAAGAGAACGTTCGCAACCGGTATTGCAGGATTTTCACACGTAATTGATTCCCTTTCTGCAATTAAGTACGCAAAGGTTAAAGCTATCCGTGACGAGAATGGAATTGCAAAAGACTTCGAGATCGAGGGAGACTTCCCAAGATACGGTAACGATGATGACCGTGCCGATGATATCGGAGTATGGCTGTTACAGACATTCATGGATAAGTTAAAGAAGCATCACACTTACCGTGATTCTGAGCCTACAACTTCTATCCTTACCATTACTTCCAACGTTGTATATGGTAAAGCTACAGGAGCAATGCCAGACGGACGTAAGGCTGGCGAGCCACTTTCACCGGGAGCTAACCCAAGCTACGGCGCAGAGAAGAGCGGACTTCTTGCTTCCCTGAACTCTCTGACAAAGATCCCGTATGAGTGGGCACTTGACGGAATTTCCAATACCCAGACCATCAACCCTGGTGCACTTGGAAATGAAGAAGGCGAGCGTATTGAGAACCTTGTAAACGTTATGGACGGATATTTTGACCAGGGTGCGCATCACCTCAATGTTAACGTGTTTGGCAAGGAGAAGCTTATCGACGCTATGGAGCATCCGGAGAAAGAAGAGTACGCAAACTTCACCATCCGTGTATCCGGTTACGCTGTGAAGTTCATTGATCTGACCAAAGAGCAGCAGATGGACGTTATCGCACGTACCTGCCACGATCATATGTAATGTGATCTAAGGGGTCACGAGAGTTGCGAAGCAACAGAGTAATTCGTAGATCATATCCGTTGGAATGAATAAGAAATCAGGGTTAATACATGAATGAATATTTGTGTATTAGCCCTGTTTTTATGATATAATTTGCACATACTAATGAAATGATAATTCGATGCTTTTATTGGTTTGGTTAAAAACGAGGTAAAACAATGCTAGGAAATATACATTCAATCGAGACATTCGGTTCCGCAGACGGACCGGGCGTGCGTTATCTGATTTTTTTGAAGGGCTGCAATATGCGCTGCAAATACTGCCATAATCCCGATACCTGGGCAAAAACCGAGGGGGAAATGAAAAGCGCAGAAGAAATTTTACAACAGGCGCTGCGGTATAAAAGATACTGGGGCAAAAAGGGCGGTATTACCGTAAGTGGCGGAGAAGCACTGTTGCAGATTGATTTTGTCACAGAATTGTTTACGCTTGCCAAAGAAAAAGGCGTCAATACCTGTCTGGATACAGCGGGCAACCCGTTTACCCGTGAGAAACCATTCTATTCTAAGTTTGAAAAACTGATGGAAGTGACGGATCTGTTTATGCTCGACATAAAGGAAATTGATGAGGACGAGCATAAACAACTGACAGGCCAGACGAATAAAAATATTCTGGATATGGCAACCTGTCTGTCGGATCACGGTAAAGCGATGTGGATTCGGCACGTACTTGTGCCGGGCATTACCGATGATGATGGGCAGTTACACAGGCTCCGTGCATTTATTGATACGTTAAAAACCGTGGAACGTGTGGAAATTTTGCCATATCACACGCTGGGGGTATTTAAATGGAAAGAACTTGGGATTCCTTATGCACTGGAAGATGTGGAGCCGCCGACCAAAGAGCAGGTGGAACATGCACGGGAAATCATTATTCCCGGTTATAAATCCTGATTGTATGAACAGGAGGGACATATGCAAAAAAGGCAGCTGTAAAATCCCATCAAACAAAGAGAATGGGACATATGCACAAAAAGATAGCTGTGAAATCCCATCAAACAAAGAGAGTGGGACATATGTGCAAAAAGATAGCTGAAATATCCCGACAGAAAAAGAAAGAGGGACATAGAAGCAAGGAAAAATTGTATATGTCCCAACAGTATAGATGGTCGGGACATAAAGATAAAGAAAAACAGTATATGTCCCAACAGCACCAATAAGAAGGATATAAAGATAAAGAAAAATTGTATATGTCCAGACAGCAGAATAAGAGAACCATAGGGAGCAGTAAAAGCTGCGTAGATCTCATTTTCCACCCCCCCAAAAAAAACTCAAAAAAGAATGCGCAGCAGAAAAGAAAACATAAGGAAAAACAAATCATGATACAACCAGAAATTTTATATGAAGATGCACAGCTGATCATCTGCTACAAACCGGCAGGCATTGCAACGCAGACCAAAAAACTGGGGCAGAAAGACATGGTGAGCATACTTTTAAATCACGTAGCGCAGGAAGGAACCGGACAGCCGTTTATCGGTGTAGTCCATCGGCTGGACCAGCCAGTGGAAGGCGTGATGGTGTTTGCAAAAACAAAACAGGCGGCAGCAAAATTGTCGGCACAGGTAAAAGACCATTCCTTTGGGAAAAAATATTATGCAAAAGTCCGGTTGCCGGAAGGAAAAACTTTTGAACAGGCTACGGGGCATGAAAAGACAGGAACACTGCAGGACTGGATACAATTTGAACCGAAAGAAAATAAATCCTGTGTAATAGAACAGAAGCAGAGGGAGAACGAACGGGAAGACATCAGGCATCCGGCAGACGGGAAGCGGTCGCAATTGCAGAAACCACGGCATACAGCAACGTCACAAAATAAGATACAGGAAGCAGTACTTGATTATCAGGTGATCAGGCAGGGAGAAGGATCTGCATTGCTGGATATTACTTTACATACCGGCCGCCATCATCAGATCCGTGTACAGCTTGCACATCTTGGAACTCCGATCTGCGGAGATCACAAATATGGAAAGGCTGAAAGAGGAACCCCGGCACTGTGCAGTTATCATATCGATTTTGTTCATCCGGTCAGTGGCAAAGAGATGACCTATGAAATTAGTCCGAGAAATTTCGAAACAGAATGTTAATGGTATTCAGGTGCTGAGTGAACAGTAACCCATTTAGCCGTTATCGAGCGGTTTCACTTCACGCAAATCTTGACAATCGGCTGTGTTCGTCATATTATATATTCGAGCTTTTCTGCGCATTTTGCGGGCAGAAAAGAAAACTCTTACACGAGTATAACGTAAAAAATGACCGCACAGTGGTCGCAGAAAAGGAGAAAGACATGGCGAAAGAGAAGAAACTTGTTGAAGCCATTACTTCCATGGAGGAAGATTTTGCACAATGGTATACCGACGTCGTAAAGAAAGCAGAGCTGATTGATTACTCCGCAGTAAAGGGCTGCATGATCATCAAGCCCGATGGGTATGCTATCTGGGAAAATATACAGCATGAATTAGACCGCAGATTCAAAGAAACAGGCGTAGAGAATGTATATATGCCGATGTTTATTCCGGAGAGCCTTCTGGAAAAAGAGAAGGATCATGTGGAAGGATTTGCACCGGAAGTCGCATGGGTAACTTACGGCGGACTCAATCAGCTACCGGAGCGTCTGTGCGTCAGACCTACTTCTGAGACACTGTTCTGCGATTTTTATAAAAATCTGATCCAGTCTTACCGTGATCTGCCAAAGGTGTACAACCAGTGGTGTTCTGTAGTACGCTGGGAAAAGGAAACCCGTCCGTTTCTGCGTTCCAGAGAATTCCTGTGGCAGGAGGGGCATACGGCGCATGCAACCGCAGAGGAGGCACAGGCACGTACCATCCAGATGCTGAATCTGTATGCAGATTTCTGTGAAGAGTTCCTTGCCATGCCGGTTGTCCGCGGACAGAAGACAGAAAAAGAAAAATTTGCCGGTGCGGAAGACACCTATACCATCGAGGCACTGATGCATGATGGAAAAGCCCTGCAGTCTGGAACCAGTCACAATTTCGGAGATGGATTTGCAAAGGCATTTGGTATCCAGTATACCGATAAACAGAATAAATTACAGTATGTACACCAGACTTCGTGGGGAATGACAACACGTCTGATCGGAGCCATCATCATGGTTCACGGCGACAATGATGGTCTGGTTCTGCCACCTAAGGTAGCACCGACACAGGTAATGGTTATCCCGATCCAGATGCAGAAGGATGGCGTATTGGATAAGGCAAACGAAGTGCGTGAGCGTCTGGGAAAAGTCTGCCGTGCAAAACTGGACGATTCCGATAAGAGTCCGGGATGGAAATTCTCTGAGCAGGAGATGCGTGGAATTCCGCTTCGTGTGGAACTGGGACCGAAAGATATTGCGGCAAATAAATGTGTGGTTGTCCGCAGAGATACCAGAGAGAAAATTGAGGTTTCCCTGGATGAGATCGAGACAAAGATTCCGGAACTGTTAGAGACCGTTCAGAAAGATATGTTTGCGCGTGCAAAGGCACATCGTGATGCACATATCTGGGATGCACATAATTACGAAGAATTTAAGGATATTGCAGAAAATAAACCGGGATTCATCCGTGGTATGTGGTGCGGAGATCAGGCATGTGAGGACAAGATCAAAGAAGATCTGGCAGTAACCTCACGCTGTATGCCGTTTAATGATCAGGAACAGATTTCAGATGTTTGTGTATGCTGTGGAAAACCGGCACATAAGCTGGTATATTGGGGCAAGGCATATTAAAAATCAGCCGGGATTATGGATTTCAAATAGGGGGTTGGAGCCATGATTGAAAAGTATTTTAATGGTGTTATAGAACAGGTATATCACAGAATCGGAACCGCAGAAAAGAACATTGTTATGGCAAGCTATAACAATGACTTTTCTGTGTCCGGGCTGGAGAATAAAAAACGTTATCAGGAAGACGATAACGTTTTTTTTGCCTGTTGTGAACTGCGATATGAGACATTGTCCGGGGCATATGCGCCTTTTCTGGACATTATCTGTGACATGTTCCGCAAATTTGTAAAGGGAGATTTTGAAGCTTTTTTGCGCGAATGCGGAACTTATGAACTGCACCGGTCTTTGTTTTTAGGGTACTATGAAGATGGTATCTGCAAAAGGGAAGAAGGGGTGCTGTTAAATGAAGTGGAATATGAGCAGCGGCGCATGACAGAAGCCATCGTTGCCATGCTGAAAAAACTCACGGAATACCGGCCGATTATGATTGTAATTAACCGTTTCCAGCTGGCAGGACGCAGTTCCATGGAACTTATTTACCGGCTGCTGACAGAACCGTGTACGGAAATCGGGATTGTGCTTGGAGTAAACGAAATGCAGCCGCGGCTGGATATGGCCGTCAACATGTGGGATGCAATCGTGGAAAAACTTGAAGACAGCAGCCAGATTTATCATATTGGAAGTTCCGGGAAACACAGAAACCGGGAGAATGCGGAGGATGTGGCAGAAGAGAAAAATTACAGCCACATGCTTGCAAAGGTAGAGACAATCATTACGTTTCTGGATTGTGACCAGGCAAAATGGTACTTGCAGAAACTTGAATATAAACTTAAATTTGAAGATATTTTTGTGGATGATATAACCCTGCGGGAATTTTATCTATTGTATACCCGTACCGCTATTTTGCGTGCAGAGCTTTCTAAGGCACTGGAGATGGTTGATTCAGCAATGCGTCTGCCATCCGTTCGGAAAGATCTGTTTTACCGCAGTGAATGTTCCTTTTTAAAGGGAACGTGCCTGATGTATCAGGGCAAACTGCAACAGGCGGAAATGTATGCACAGTATGCCCGGGAGGAAGCACAAAAAAGTGGGAATGAGAAACAGATATTCAAGGCGGAACTCTTGTCTGTTATGGCGCGTATGTCCGGCTGGTACAATATTTTTTTCTGTATACAGGATATCCCGATTCATGAAGGGCTGATTGAAAAGCTGATGCAGAACAATTACCGGAATCATCTGGCACATATTTATATTTATGCATATGATAATCGGCCGGAGATGGTTGCAAGGGCCTACCGTTCCGAGGCATCTCTTTTATATTTCAGTAAAGGGGTGGCACTGGCAAAAGAGATTGGAAATGAGCAGCTGGTATATGATGCATATCAGAAAAACATTATGCTTGCATCAACGAATGGTATGAATGAGATTGCCATGCTGTATTCCGTGCGTACATACCAGTTCATGAAATCAAGGGATGATGTTTATGAGGGCAGAATTCTGTCCGGCATCGGATATAATCTGAGTGCCATGGGAAAAAACCGGCTTGCGGAGCATTATTATAACCGTGCCATTGAGGTGTTTTACCATTTGCGTCTTCCGGAGGATATTGCGGAAGTGTTTTACAACCGTGCACTGAATTATATTATGCAGGAGAACTATGCGAAGGCGGAACATGATCTGCTGATGGCGATGAAGGTAATAGAAAAACTGCATCTTAACAGTCTGCGTGTATGTAATCTGTCAAAATTATATGGTCTTTTAGCACTTGTGAGCATCATGCAGAAAGACCGGTTTAACTGTGAACGTTACTTGCTTAACTGCCGGCAGTTCCTGAATTATATTATTGAGAAAGAAAAAGAAAATGAAAACGAGGAAATCATCCATGACTATGCCAAGTGTGATGAGGATATGTTTCTATACACATTTTCCATGGCAATGCTTAACCGCATGGATGGAAAGAAGGAAGAGGTACTGGTCAGTTTTGAACAGGCAGAGCGTTTCCTGCTTCAGGCAGAGGGAAATGAGTTTTTCAGTTATCGTTTATTCCGGAAAGAGAGAATGAAGCTGTTTGAGGAAATGGGGCGCAGTGAGCGCTGCCAGATGGAACGCGCAACGCTTTTGCAGCATGAGGAGATTAATTCCCAGGCGGCACGGCTGCTTCCCATGAATCTCCTGAAGGAAATTGATCTGGGAGAGCATCCGCAAACGTGTGCCGTGCGGGAGGAAGAAATTGAAGCCCTGATCAAACAGGAAGGCCTTTTACAGGATTATGCAACGTCCCGGAGACAGATGGAGTTTATTTCCACATGGCAGAAACTGATTGATGTGAACGGAAGCAACGTAGAGGGTATGGTACAGAATGCGTTCAATACGTTTATGAATCATTTCAGCCTGGATTGTGCATTGTATATCTGTTACCATGAAGATGGTGCCCATGTACTTTATAACGATACCAAATGTGAGATGACGGAAGCGGACATTGCGGCGATTGGAAATACCATGCTGGAATATCCACAGGGGTTTGCGGTATCAAAGATCAGCGACAGTTTTCTGGAACATCAGGATACGATCGGTTATTTCGGAATAGATGATGTATGTTCGTTTGTGGCAGCACCGTTTCTCAAAAACGGAAAGCTGACCAGCCTTCTGATCACATATGTCCGCATGAAGGATAATTGGCATGGTTCGATCGAACGCTACATGCTCAACGAGGATGACCTGAGAATCTATTCCCTGCTTTTTCGGGAGATGGAGTATTCGATCAATCGCATGGAGGCAAACGACAAGATTTATATGATGAACCGCAAGCTGCAGGAAGCTGCGGTTACGGACATGCTTACCGGTATTTATAACCGTGCCGGTATGTACGAAGAGATTCGGCAGATGATTGAGTGTTACCGTGTGTCGGAAAAGACACATCATGTCGGGCTGATGTTTATTGATCTGGACAATTTCAAGCATTATAATGATACATTCGGACATGACGTCGGGGATCTGATCTTAAAGGAAATGGCAAAGATTTTCCGCAAGGCGGTAAAGGGAAGAGGATTTGTCGCCAGATATGGCGGGGATGAATTTATTATGATCTTAAATACCGATGACCGGGAAATTCTTGAACAGATTGCAAAAGGAATCTATGAGAAAATCAATGCCACGCAGGGATTCCAGCGGCAAATTGAAAATTATCTCGGCCATGCGATCACGACGACCGAAAAATCGCGGATTACCTGTTCCATCGGAATTGCAAGCGCAGGGGATGTGAGAAAAGAGGAAGATATTAATGAATTAATCCGTAGCGCAGATGAGATTTTATATAAAGTCAAAACAGGGGAAAAAGGACACTACGCATTTTTATGAAAATTCAATTACCAGAACACGTAAAGCAAATTATACACAGACTTCAGCAGGAGGGGTATGATGCCTATGCCGTGGGTGGATGTGTCAGAGATACACTTTTAGGACGCAGCCCACAGGACTGGGACATTACAACTTCCGCGAAACCGCAGGTGGTGAAATCGCTGTTTTCCCATACGATTGATACGGGCATTGCACATGGAACCGTTACGGTTATGCTGGATCATACGGGGTATGAAGTGACAACTTACCGGATCGATGGGGAATATGAAGATGCCAGACATCCGAAGACAGTGACTTTTACGGGAAATCTGGTAGAGGATTTAAAACGCCGGGATTTTACGATCAATGCCATGGCATATAATGATACCGCAGGACTGGTGGATGCATTTGACGGGATTGGGGATCTCAAACGGCACGTGATCCGTTGTGTGGGGATACCGCATGACCGGTTTGGAGAGGATGCGCTGCGTATGCTGCGCGCCGTGCGTTTTGCCGCACAGCTTGGATTTTCCATTGAGGAGAAAACCAGACAGGCTGTGGCAGATCTGGCAGACAATTTACAGAAAGTCAGTGCGGAGAGAATCCAGACGGAAATGGTGAAACTGCTTACCTCCGCACATCCGGAGGAGATGCGTACGGTATATGAGCTTGGACTTTCCAGAGTATTTCTCCCGGAGTTTGACAGGATGATGGAAACCCCGCAGATTACGAAACATCATTGTTACAGTGTGGGGGAACATACCATTCATGCCATGCAGGAAGTCCAACAGGACCGGATTCTGCGCCTGACCATGCTGCTTCATGATGTGGCCAAACCGGTGTGTGTAACGACAGATGAAAAAGGGCAGAATCATTTTAAAGGACATCCGGCAGAAGGTGCGGAAATGGCACGGGTTATTTTGCGGCGGTTGAAGTTTGACAACGAAACAATAAAACGCGTATGCCTGCTCGTGCGCTATCATGATGACCGTCCGGCCGTGACACCGCGCAATGTGCGCCGTGCGATCAGCAGGATCGGAGTGGAAAATATGGAGGCTCTGTTTGCGGTAAAGCGTGCAGATACACTGGCGCAGAGCATGTATGAGCGGCAGAAAAAGCTTTCCTATATTGATGCCTACGAAGAAACTTATCGTGAGATATTAAAAGAACACCAGTGTGTGCAGAAAAAGGATCTTGCCATAAACGGCAGGGATCTGATTGCACAGGGAATGAAAACGGGCAAAGAAATGGGAGAAGTGTTGCAGGCGCTGTATGAACAGGTTCTTGATGAACCGCAACTGAATAATAAAGAGACGCTGCTTGCACTTGCTTTGCAATTGCAACAGACAAAACAGGAATAAATAAGACACCCTTTCCATATGATGAAAATAGATTCAAGTCATGTGGGAGGGGTTTCATTTTGTATTATCAGCCGGAAGCAATGTTGGAGCAATATGACATAGAAATAAAACAGATCACGAAAGGCAGAGGTGTGTTTTGCTGTGAGACGGATCAGGGGAAAAAAGTACTTGCACCGTTTCGGGGATCTGCAGAACGCGCAAAATTTGTGCGCGAAATATTATGCAGCATGCAGGAAAAGGGATATCCGGTGGAACAGGTCAGTCTGACAAAAGACGGGCAGTGTGTGGTAACGGATGAAAGTGGCATGCGTTTCTGGCTGAAAGATCTGGTAGAGGGAAATGAATGCCAGACAGGTCGGGAGAAAGATGTAGCTGCCGGTGCCCAGGCGCTGGCAGGGTTTCATTGCTGTGTTTCATCCTGTATTACGGAAATTCCGGATTTTATGAAAAATACAAAGAATGAACCGGCAGTGCTCTATTACCGGCATTACCGGGAACTGATCCTGGTAAAAAATTTTGTGCAGTCAAGAAAAACCCGAAACGAGTTTGAGCGGTCATTCTGGGAACAGTATACGCATTATATCGCACAGGCGAAAGAAGCGGTCGGGATGCTGCAGGAGCGAAAAGACCAGGGGAGAACCAGGGGGTTTTGTCACGGGGATTGTAACCAGCATAATATGCTTCGTACAGCACAGGGGGTCCGGCTCGTAAATTATGAAAATCTGTTTTACGGAGAACAGATGGTGGATCTGGCAAACTATCTGCGTAAGATTCTGGAAAAAAACAGTTGGAGTACGGACATGGGAAAACATATTCTGGAAGCCTATGAAAAGCAGAGAAAATTGTGCAAGGAAGAAAAACAGCTGCTGCATGTGCTGCTTCTGTTTCCAGAGAAATTCTGGAAAGTATCCAATCACTACAGTAACTCGCATAAAGCATGGGTATCCGGCAGAGATATTGAAAAATTAAACCGGCTGATTGCAGCGGAGCCGGCAAGGGAACATTTTCTGGAAAATTTGTTTTCTTTTCTGTGAAGAATGAGCTATACTAAGGATATGAGAAGAGACAGAATTAAAAAAACAATTACATATTTGAGTCTGCTTTTTTGGCTGAGTCTGCTTGTGGCATGTGGACAGCAGGAGGAGACGACAGATGACGGAGTTACCTATTTTCATCATTCCATCGCAGACCGGAATACACAGGAAACACAGGAGAATTCCACGGAAACGGAAAAGTCCGAAGAGTTTCTGCTGACCGCAGTCGATCAGATTCAGGAAAGTCTCCAGCTGTACCGGTATGCGGATGGAATGGAATACCGGTATTATTACGGAACAGGCACCCGTTTTTATGACAAATACGGAAACCGGACACCTGTGACAAGTTTTGAACCCGGTCTGCTTGTGACCATCGGGGATGTAGACAGCGAAGGAATCCTCACGGAAGCCCGGATTTCGGATCAGGCATGGGTATACGACAATATCACCCGGTTTTCGGTAAATCCGGATCTGGACATGCTAAAGATCGGAGATGGAAAATATCGCTATACGGATGACACGATTGTGTTTTCCGGAGATAAAAGAATCCAGATGACGGATTTGTCGGATGGGGATACGTTAAGCGTTGTCGGCAGGGATAAAAACATTCTTGCGGTGCGTGTGACAACCGCACAGGGAACGCTTGCACTGTCCAACACCAAACTGTTTGAAGAAAGTTTTTTGCAGCTGGGCACAAAGATTTTTGCGGAAATTACACCGGATATGGAGATTCAGGTGCCGGAAGGAACCTATGAACTTCGCGTAGCCAATGACGGATGGGGCGGCAGTACGGAAGTGACGATCACGCGTGGCGAGACTACAAATGTGGATCTTGACACCTTAAAAGGCGAAGGACCGTCTTACGGAAAGGTGCAGTTTGTCATCGATGCAAAAGATGCGGTGCTGTCAATTGACGGAAAAGAAACGGACTATGAGAAGCCGGTGAAATTAACCTATGGAAGCCATACAATTACGGTATATTCTTCGGATTATGATACCTGGAAGCGGAACTTATATGTCAACTCGGAGAAATCGACAATTGTTATCAATCTTGCGGATGAAGATTCCAGTGAGACAGGCAGCAGTCAGAGCAGCTCAGAAAGCAGCAGCCAGAGCAGCTCACAGGGGAGCAGTCAGAGCAGTTCAGAAAGCAGCAGTCAGAGTGAGTACAAGAACCGGCAGGAAGAGCTTGATACACTCAAGGATCTGATTTCCAGTATGACATCCTCCAGTTCGCTTGTGTCAAAATGACGGTTTTTCGGACAGAATTTTGGTTGTTTTTAAGTGCCCAAAAGCCCGAAAATATCGCATTTTTCCTTGACAAAAGGATGGAAAACAAGTATAAATAGATTTGTAAGTAATTTGAGAGAAGGAACTCGAATTATATAATATAGGAATCCATAGGAGGAATTTTAACATGAACAAAGCAGAGTTAGTTGCAGCAGTAGCTGAGAAGGCAGAGATTTCAAAGAAAGACGCTGAAGCAGCAGTTAAGGCATTCACAGATGTTGTTGCTGAGGAGCTGAAGAAGGGTGAGAAGATCCAGTTAGTTGGATTCGGTACTTTCGAGGTTTCTGAGAGAGCAGCAAGAGTTGGAAGAAACCCACAGACAAAGCAGGAAATCACAATCCCAGCTTCTAAGGCACCGAAGTTTAAAGCAGGTAAGGCTTTAAAGGATTCCCTGAACTAATTCTGGTGGAATATGTGGGAGAGCGTCATTGGACGCTCTCTTTTCTGTTATAAGGAGAAATAATATGAGATTAGATAAATTTTTAAAAGTATCACGCCTGATCAAGCGAAGAACGGTCGCTAATGAAGCCTGTGATGCAGGACGTGTTATGGTAAACGGAAAACCTGCCAAGGCATCCACCAATGTAAAAGTCGGAGACGAAATAGAAATTCTGTTTGGACAGAAATCCGTAAAAGTGCGTGTTACGGATATTCAGGATACGACCAAAAAAGAACAGGCGAAAGATCTGTTTGAATACATATCCTAGAAGTGTGGCGCATACTCTTTAACAGGAGGGCGCTTGTATGGAAGAAAGAGGACAGTCAAACAGCACAGGGCAGCATAAGCTGATCCTGCAGAACCGGAAAAGCGGAAGTTTTACCGGTGTAACGGATGTTGTAAATTTTGATGCAAATGAGATTATCCTTGACACAGAACTCGGACGGTTGACGATTAAGGGAAAAGAACTTCACGTAAACCGGCTGGACCTGCAGAAAAAAGAAGTGGAAATTGATGGAACCGTGGATATGCTTCAATATTCCGGAACACCTGGCCGGGGTGTCTTTGGAAAGTGGTTCGGTTAAGTGGAAGAGGGCAGGATTTTTGTACATTTTTTTCTGTTTGGGATGATAGCATTTGCGGCATATGACGGAATCCGTGTAGTTCGTAGAATTTTTCCGCATGGGATCTTTATGATTTCCTTAGAGGATCTGGTATACTGGCTGGTCATTTCGCTTTGTTTTTTTCTGCATCTCTGTCAGGTAAATAATGGAAAAATCCGGGGCTATGTACTCCTGGGAAGCCTTCTGGGAGCGTGGATTTATTACAGTTTCTGCAGTCGGTTTGTTATGCGGTATCTGACGGAAAAGATTCATTATCTGAAAAAGAGGTTGAAAAAGTTCCGGGAAATGACTACAATAAAGTTAAATAAGCTTCGTAAAAGAAAGAAGCCTGAAGAATCGGAGAAAGAACATGAGAAAAACTAAAAAGCGTCGCCGTGGAAGCGGTACTGCAGGAATCATGATCATTGTGCTTGCATTTTTGGTTGTCATGACGGTTCAGATCTGCAGGATACGTTCAAAAGATGCGGAATATGCGGCAAAAGAAAAAGAATTACAACAGCAGTATGAGGAAGAAACCGAGAGATCTACGGAGATAGATGATCTTGAGACGTATATGAAATCCTCACAATATATTGAAGATGTGGCAAAAAGCAAGCTTGGACTGACTTATAAGAATGAAATCATCTTCAAGGAAAAGAAGTAGAAAAGAAGAATCTGTCTGAACAGGTTCTTCTTTTTCTTTAATGCATTGATGGAAGATTTGAGCGAAAACTTTTTTGAAAACCACAGAAAATCTGACAGAATATGCGTCATTGTCTGTGTATACTTGTCCCTCGAAAACAATTTTTTGGAGGTGTATCATGCGTACAGGACAATGGAAAACAATGGGGATAGGATCGCTGATCGGAAAAATGATCTATGCAGTATTCGGGCTGGCGGCAAGTATGTTATGTATCATGGGATATTATCCGGTGGTGCCGGCATTTTACACGGCATGCTGTCTGGATAAAAAGAGAAATTTTCTGCTATACATAGGACTGGTTGTGGGAATGGGCTGGTGCATGCCGGTGGCTGCGATTGTAAAATATTTGTTTATTCTTTTTGTACTGGGAATCGCAATCCGGTTTTATATATGGGCAAACAGGCGCTGCAGCGGATGGACGGCAGGAATGATTGCGGGAATTACAACGATCGCGATGAATACATCGGGACTTCTGATTCTGAATATGGAGAAAAAGGCATTGATCCTTGGCATCAGCGAAGGTGTGATCGTGTTTGCACTGGCAGTATTGTTCCATTATGGAATCGGAATGGGCAGTCAGATTTTCCGGGAGAGACATAAGAACCGGGTGGAAGAGGAAGGCGTGGAAACGATGGTTGGCATGGACCCTCAGGGGCGGATTCATGCATTTGCAGAGGCAGTTGACGAGCTTTCCGTGGCATTTGCCGCGATGGACGGCAGGCAAAAGCCAAAACAGCAGGACCATCTGGATATTCTTGCCCAGGAGATTACCGGAAAGCTGTGTGCGGACTGCGATGGATGTGTCGTGTGTTTAGAGCAGCAGAAACCGGATTTCTGGATAAAAATCCGCCGGATGCTGCAGGCAGTTGCACAACACAGTACCAAAGAAGAAATTTTAAGTCAGAATTTTATGGAAGAGTGTCCGCGTTATTCCGGGATGGTGGAAGAGGCAATCTGGGCTTTTTCCCGTATGGAACTCAATGAGGCATGGTATCACCGCCTGCAGGAGAACCGCAAGGTAATCGCGGATCAGCTGGATGCGATGGCGGATGCTTTGCAGGACTGGGATCAGGGAATCCGGTGTATGGATCGGACAGAGCGTGTTCTGCTGGCAAAAATTGCGTTTGAGACAAGGGAACGGGGACTGGATGTAAAACAGATACATGTTTATGAGGACAAAGAAAAGCGGCGCATGGTGACCGCTTTGGTGGCAAGTAAGTGGGGAGGCGGAATTCCTGTTAAAAATTATCGAAAAGCGCTCGAGCGTGCTTCAGGCATGGCGGTTCGGCTGAAAGAGGATACCAGATCCATACTGACACAGGAACCGGTTATGATTACAGCGTATGAAGATACCTGCTTTTATGCATTATCCGGGGTTGCCTCGGAAAAAGAAGAGGGATCGAGTGTCAGTGGAGATAACTTTTCTCTGTTTTCGATGGAAAATGGGCATTATCATGTATGTGTCTCCGATGGTATGGGAAGCGGACCGTCTGCATTCCGGGAGAGCGATATGGTGGTAGAGCTGATGCAGAAATTTATGGAAGCAGGATTTCCTCAGGAGACAGCTATCCGCATGATGAATTCGGCAATGGTTCTGCAGGGAGATCGTGAGTCTTACTCTACACTGGATTTCATGGATCTGGATCTGTACAGTGGGCAGATGACGATTACCAAAATCGGTGCAGCAGCATCTTTTCTGAAACATAAAGACCGGGTGGAGTGCCTGCGGGCGTCCACACTTCCGGCGGGAGTCGATGCGTCCTGTACCGGGGATGTCATCCACAGAAAGCTCACACATGGGGATTTTCTTGTCATGGTTACGGATGGTGTGTTAGAATATCTACATGTGAAAAATCCGGAAGAAAAGCTCGCGGAAATGATAAAAGAGATAAAAACAGAGAACGCAGGTACTTTTGCTGAAAAGCTGATGGAACATGTGATGCTTTTTACAGGAGGACATGCACCGGATGATATGACAATAGTGGTAAGCGGAATCTGGGAGAAATAATGATCGTACAGGTAGAAAAATTTATGAGAAAGTGGAATATGGTGCCGGAGGGAGGCAGGGTACTCGTTGGAGTGTCCGGCGGTGCGGACTCTGTCTGTCTGTGCCTGATTCTGTATGAACTTTCCACGAAAATGAATTTTTCGCTTGAGGTTATCCACGTGGAGCATGGCATTCGTGGAGAAGAGAGTAAAAATGACGCAGTGTTTGTGGAACAGTTCTGTAAACAGAAGGGGATTGTCTGTCATATCCGGAATGTTGATGTTCCACGTTATGCCAAAATACATCATCTGGGAGAAGAAGAGGCGGCACGAATTCTGCGATATCAGGTGTTTGCGGATGCAGCCGGGCAGGACAGAAACGTCCGGATCGCACTGGCGCATCATATGGAAGACAATGCGGAGACCATGCTGTTTCAGCTGATCCGGGGAAGCGGACTGGATGGACTGTGCGGGATGCGTCCACAGCGGACAGGAACAAACGGGGAAATCTATATCCGTCCCTTTTTGCAGTGCAGCAGGGAACAGATCGAACAATTTCTGGAGGAGCGGGGGCAGGGGTATTGTACGGACAGTACCAATGCCAACGAGTCCTACAGCAGAAACCGGATGCGAAAGAGGGTGCTTCCGGAACTGATACAGATGAATCCGCAGGCGGTACAGCATATGCAGACGGCGATGGAACAGCTGCAGCAGGTAAGAGATTATCTGGAAGAAGAGACGGTTTCCCTGGAGAAAAAATTTATTTCCGGGGAGAAGGAACATGTGAAACTGGATACGGACGGGCTGGCAGAGCTTTCGCAGGCTGTTCGGATGCGGCTGATCCGCAAAGCCGTCTGGAAAGCCGCTGGGGCATGCAAAGATATTACGGCGGCACATTTGCAGGCAGTGGCGGACCTTCTGGAAAAACAGACCGGAAGATATGTAAAACTGCCCTATGGACTGACCGCCACAAGAGTTTACAATGTGATCGAAATCATGGGAAAAAGAAAGGAAACGGAAAAGATCTGTCTGCCGATAGATACGGACCGGCTGCCGGAAAACCTGCTGGCCGGTGAATGGAAATTTTCGTTTAAAAAGTTTCTGTATGATGGGAATACCGATAAAATTCCACGAAAAATGTATACGAAATGGTTTGATTATGATAAGATAAAAGATAGTTTAGCTATACGTAACCGCCGAAAAGGAGACTATTTTGTGCTGGATGCGGCAGGACATCACAAGAAGCTGGAGGATTATTTCGTCAATGAAAAGATTCCGGCATCGCATAGAGATGAGCAGCTGCTTCTGGCCGGGGAGGATGAAATCTTCTGGATTGTCGGAGGGCGTATGGCATATGGCACAGGGATTTCCGATGCAACCCGATGGGTGCTGGAGATCACTGCCAGTAATAGCAGCCATTGAAGGAGGATAAGAGGATGGATTACAGTAAGAAACATGAGATATCGGTATATCTGACCGAGGAACAGTTAAATCAGCGGATTGCAGAGATCGGTGCACAGATCACGGAACGTTTCAAAGGCGAGTCGGTTTATCTGGTCTGTATCCTGAAAGGATCTATCTTTTTCACAACAGAACTTGCAAAGCGGATTGCGCTGCCAATGACGATCGATTTTATATCAGCATCCAGTTATGGAGCACAGACCCATTCTTCCGGTGTCGTAAATATCAAGAAGGATCTTGAACAGTCGATTGAAGGAGAGAACGTGATCGTTGTGGAAGATATTGTGGATTCCGGAAATACATTAAGCCGGCTGATGCAGCTGTTTGAGAGTCGTAATCCAAAAACTCTTACGATCTGTACGCTGCTGGATAAACCGGATCGCCGGGTGGTAGAAAACCTGCAGGTGGATTATACCGGATTTGTGATACCGGATAAGTTCGTAGTCGGATTTGGTCTTGATTACGATCAGAGATACCGTAATCTTCCGTATATTGGATTCGTGGAAGATGCGGATTAAAAAAAGGAGAGTAGTACATTGAATACAAAGAACAGACCCCGATTTGGAGGATTTGGTGTCTATGCGATGCTGATCCTGCTTGTGATTATTTTGTGGTATACATTTACCAACAACAGTACAACCAGTGATTTCACACAGAATAATCTCTGGAAAGCCATCAGTGAGGAAAAGGTTGTCAGTATCCGGGTAGAGCAGAACCGTGAAGTACCGACCGGTTATCTGAATATCAAACTGAAAGATGGTTCTACGGAACGGATGTATACCTCAGATGTGAACGAGATCCAGAAAGAATTAAAAGAAAAGGATTTTACCCAGTTTGTTGTGGATGATGTGCCGTCAGAGAGCTGGATTATGACACTTCTGCCATATCTTCTTATTTTTGGTGCCATCTTCATTCTGTTTATGATTATGAGCAACAATGCGGCAGCAAACAACAGCGGCGGCAAAATGATGAATTTTGGAAAAAGCCGTGCAAAGCTTTCCACCGAGGAAGATAACCATATGACATTTGAGAATGTCGCCGGTCTGAAAGAAGAAAAAGAAGAACTTGAGGAACTGGTGGACTTTCTGCGTGCACCAAAGAAGTATACAAACCTTGGTGCACGTATTCCGAAAGGTGTGCTCTTAGTCGGACCTCCGGGAACCGGTAAGACACTTCTGGCAAAAGCCGTTGCAGGCGAGGCCGGAGTACCGTTCTTTAGTATTTCCGGTTCCGATTTCGTAGAAATGTTTGTCGGTGTCGGAGCTTCGCGTGTCCGTGATCTGTTTGAGGATGCCAAGAAAAATGCACCGTGTATCGTATTTATCGATGAGATTGATGCTGTGGCCAGACGCCGTGGTACAGGTATGGGAGGCGGTCATGATGAGCGCGAACAGACCTTAAACCAGATGCTTGTTGAGATGGATGGATTTGGTGTTAATCAGGGAATTATCGTGATGGCAGCAACCAACCGTGTGGATATTCTTGATCCGGCGATCATGCGTCCGGGACGTTTTGACCGAAAGATTGTAGTCGGAAGACCGGATGTGGCAGGCCGTGAAGAAATTCTTCAGGTTCATGCAAAGAACAAGCCGTTGGGAGATGACGTTGATTTAAAACAGATCGCACAGACGACTGCGGGATTTACAGGAGCAGATCTGGAGAATCTGCTGAATGAGGCTGCCATTCTTGCAGCAAAAGAAAGCCGGGCATATATTCAGCAGGCAGATATCCAGAAAGCATTCATCAAAGTGGGAATCGGTGCGGAGAAACACAGCCGCGTGATTTCCGAAAAAGAAAAGAAAATTACAGCATATCATGAATCCGGACATGCCCTTCTGTTTCATCTTCTGCCGGATGTGGGACCGGTGCATACGGTATCCATTATCCCAACCGGTGCCGGTGCTGCGGGTTATACCATGCCGCTTCCGGAGAAGGATGAGATGTTTAACTCCAGGGGACGTATGCTGCAGGAGATCGTGGTAGATCTCGGAGGACGTGTTGCAGAGGAACTGGTATTTGATGATATTACCACAGGTGCCTCCCAGGATATCAAGCAGGCCACCAAGATGGCGCGCGATATGGTGACACGGTATGGAATGTCCGAAAATATCGGCCTGATCTGCTACAAAGATGATGACGATGAAGTATTTATCGGACGTGATCTGGCACATGCACACAGCTACAGTGAGGGAATTGCCTCTGCCATTGATGTGGAAGTAAAGCGTATCATTGATGAGTCTTATGAGAAGGCAAAAACAATCATTGCCGAGCATCGGGATGTGCTTGACCGCTGTGCAGCACTTCTTCTGGAGAAAGAAAAGATTACACGCGAAGAGTTTGAAGCATTATTTGAAGCATAAAAGATCTGGATGGTCAAAATGACAGAAAAAGGCTCTGTCGGGAAAAATTTTCCGGCAGAGCCTTTTTCTTGTATACATAGTGCACAAAAACGATGTCAAACTTTTGTGAAGTTTGTGCACACTTCTGTGTAGATCCATGGTACTATAATCACTGTAAAAACCCCCCAATACATTATATATAGTTTTTGCTATACCCCATAGTAAAAATACCTTCTCCTAAAAAGGCAGCGTTCGTAGCTGTCTTTTTTATTTATTTTTTCAACTCTTACAATGACAATTTTACTTCCCGGTTCGTGTGTTCATAGTGGCGCAGTGTCACACCGGCGGCGCGCAGCATTTTTTTGGATGCGATTACACCTGGGGTAGAAGCGTATTTGTCACTGTCGTAAACAACTTCACGGATACCACACTGGATAATGGCTTTGGCACATTCATTGCATGGAAAGAGCGTAACATATATGGTGGATCCTTCCAGGCTTCCGCCCCGGTAGTTGAGAATGGCATTTAATTCACTGTGGGTAGAGTAAAAGTATTTGTTGTCATCGCCTTCGCGTACCCATGGGAAATCATCATCGGAACATCCTGTTGGAAATCCATTATATCCCATGGAAAGAATTTTGTGTTTGTCACTGACAATACAGGCTCCAACCTGTGTGTTTGGATCTTTGGAACGCATACCGGAGAGCATGGCAACGCCCATGAAGTATTCGTCCCAGCTGATGTAGTCCTGTCGTTTTGTGCTCATATGTGTTAGCCTCCTTTGTGGTTTTTGTAAAATAACGAGAGGGCAATAAGTCCATACTGACTTTTGCCCCCCTGAATATGGTAATATCTGATTATTTGGTTCCAAAGATACGATCACCGGCATCTCCCAGACCCGGAACAATATATTTATGTTCATTTAAATGATCATCAAGTGCTCCGATGTAAAGATCAACATCCGGGTGAGCATCGGTAAGTGCTTTTACACCTTCCGGTGCAGCAATGATGCACATAAAACGAATGCTTTTTACACCCTTGTCTTTCAGCATCTGGATTGCTGCGATGGCTGATCCGCCGGTAGCCAACATCGGATCTACGACAAATACTTCGCGGTTGGCACAGTCTGCCGGAAGTTTGCAGTAATATTCCACTGGTTTTGCTGTCTCAGGATCACGATAGAGACCGATATGTCCGACTTTTGCAGCAGGAATCATTTCCAACATACCGTCTACCATGCCAAGTCCGGCACGCAGAATTGGTACCACTGCCAGTTTTTTTCCTTTTAATTCTTTTACGGTCGTCTTACAGATCGGAGTTTCGATCTCCACATCCTGTAACTCAAGATCACGGGTTGCCTCGTAACACTCAAACATTGCAACTTCGCCTGCAAGTGTACGGAAATCCTTAGAGCCGGTCTCGGTTCTTCTCATTAATCCGATTTTGTGCTGGATCAGCGGGTGATCCATAACGACTACTTTTCCCATAAATTTATTCTCCTTCTTCTTCGTTAAGTTTTTTCACAAGTTTTTTGATTGATTTGCGCAGGGTTTCATAGCATAATCCGTAGGCGGGCAAAGCACCTCCGTATGGATCTAATATTTCCAGTTCGTCCCCGACATATTTGGTAAGAACCTGTATATTTTCCGGAACAGCATTTTCAAACTGCTCTAAAATGCGCTCCCGGTGAATTTCTTCCATGGTAATGACAAGAGCATCTTCTGTCAGATCTTCTTCCGTCAGCTGCTGGGAAACATAATTTTCCATATTGATACCGTTGCTGATTAAGACAGCTTCGGCTTTTTGATTCATTGGTTCCTGAAATTGTACAACAAGTCCACGGGATAAGATCTCCAGCGGATGCCGCAGGGTAAAATCTCCCATGATACCGGCTGCCATTGCCTCGCGACAGGTTCCTGTCTGGGCAACAAAAATCAGTTTGTTATACTCCATATAATTACTCCTAATCGCAATGTATTACGGTATGACCGGCCGCTTTGAGCAGACGGTTCATAATGGCCTGTCCGATGCGAGGGGTCTGAAAGCTTTCTGAATAAATGGCATCTACATGCAATTCATCACACTCACGCAAAATTTTGTACAGATGCTGTGCAATGGCGTCTTCGTTGGAACGGCTGCCCATGGAAAGAATGACATCTGCATGATAGGAAGAACGGGTTTCTTCCGTAGCAATGACAGCTACCTTTTTTCCATTCTCCTGTTTTTCATGTACCAGAGCATTGATTCTGGAGATGACCGCGGCGGATGATCCGTCTACGATTACCATATCGGCTTTTGGGGCATAATGCTTGTATTTCATGCCCGGAGCTTTTGGTTTGCGCGTGTCGTCTGCGGCAATAATACCCGGATCAATGATAACCTCTTCGCCAAGCACCTCGGAAAGCATCTGCGGCGTAATGTAGCCGGGACGCAGTACCATAGGTTTTGATTCGGTCAGATCAATGATGGTAGATTCAATGCCGATACCGACCGGGCCGCCATCTAAAATCATGGCAATCCGACCGGATAAATCCTCTGCAACATGAGAAGCTTCTGTCGGACTCGGACGACCGGATGTGTTGGCACTTGGCGCAGCGATCAGACATCCGCTTTTGCGTATCAGATCAAGTGCAACCGGGTGATTCGGCATCCGTACAGCGACAGTATCCATTCCTCCGGTTGTTGCCATCGGAACGGCATCGCTTTTCCAGACGATCATCGTCAGGGGACCCGGCCAGAAAGCACCGGCCAGTTTGCGGGCAGCCTCCGGAACTTCACGTGCAACACGTTCCATATCGGAAAAGTCCGCAATGTGCACGATCAGGGGGTTGTCCGAAGGACGTCCTTTTGCTGCATAGATTTTGCGGGCAGCTTCCGGATGCAGGGCATCTCCGCCAAGACCGTATACCGTTTCTGTCGGAAAAGCGACCAGTTCACCCTCTGCGATCAGACGTCCGGCCTCTTCCATAATTGTTTCGTCAATCTGTTCGGGATTGACACGTTCTATTTTTGTATTCATCATATTCACACTTTGCTTTCCGCTTTATATCCCGTCTATTATAGTCCATAGGCTCTGGGATTGTCAATCGGATTAGCTGGCTGCTAAAGAAAATGATTGGTGAAAATGATAAAATATTCTAAAAACTATGGAATTTTATAGACAAAACGACGAATAATGAGGTATAATACATCCATCGGGACGGAGGAAGGCTATGAAAAAAGACAACAGATCCGTGATACAGACATTAACATTCATTTTTCAGTTTGGAATCAGTATGCTGGTGCCGATTTTTTTATGCAGTATACTGGGAGTGTGGCTGGGAAATCTGACAGGGATTAACTGGTTAATGATTCCGTTTTTCTTTATGGGAGCTTTGGCAGGGTTTACGAATATTTACAAGACAGTAAGGAAACTATACAGGCAGGAGGAAAAGAAAGAAAACCATGTTAAAAAGGATTAACGAAGCATTACCGGGGCTGGTCGTCTCAATTTTATTATATGGGGTGATGGTAGAACTGATTGGGGTATGGTTTGTAAAGGACAGGATTGCATATTCCATCGGGGTATGGTTTGGCATAGCAATTGCCGTGGGGATGGCAATCAATCTTGCAACTGTGATCTTTGATTCTGTTACGATGGGGGACACCGCACATGCGACGCGAAGAATTGTCACAAAATCAATTCTTCGTTATGTAGTAGTGGTGATTTTGTTCGTGTTATTTGGGTATTTTCAATGGGGAAACCTGATTGCGGCTTTTCTTGGGCTGCTTGGTTTAAAAATTGGAGCATATCTTCAGCCTTTATGGGAGAAAGTAAAAGGAAGGAGGTGACTATATGAATGAGGGGATTTTACTGGCGTCGGATATCGACTTTATGATTCATGGAATTTTTAAAGTAAAAGTATTTGGTCAGGAAGTCTGGATCACCGACAGCCACGCATGTATTTTGATTGTTATGGCAGTAATGGTTATTTTTGCTGTGATTGCCAATCGCAAGTTAAAGCATGCCACCGAAAAACCGGATACTTTTCAGAATATAATCGAGCTGATTGTAGAAAAATTAGACGGAATGGTGGATTCCACCATGGGAAAGTGGGCACCCAGATTCGTCAACTATATCAGCACGATTTTTATTTTTATACTGATGAGTAACATATCTGGATTGTTTGGCCTGCGCCCGCCGACGGCAGATTACGGAACCACGCTTGCACTTGCACTGATCACATTTTTCATGATCCGTTTCAACAAGGCAAAACACCAGAGTCTGAAAGAAATATGGACAGGTATGTGTTCACCGCTTCCGCCATGGCTTCCACTCTGGGCGCCGATCAACATTATCAGTGAGATTGCAATACCGATCTCATTGTCGCTGCGTCTGTTTGCAAATGTGTTGTCAGGAACCGTAATCATGGCACTGGTATACGGTTTGCTTGGGGTAATTGCAACGGCATGGCCGGCAGCACTGCACGTATATTTTGATCTGTTTTCCGGAGCAATCCAGACGTATGTATTCTGTATGCTCACAATGACTTATGTGTCACAGGCATGTGGAGAAGAATGAAATGCATCCTTAAGATGCATTTCCTACGCAAATCGCTTCCGCGTAAGCGGAACTCTCATGCGATTTGCTCCTTGTATCAAAACAAGTATTTAATTTAAGGAGGATTTTACTATGAATATTTCAGGACAGGATTTAATCAGAGCATGTTCGGCTATCGGTGCAGGACTTGCAGTTATTGCAGGTATCGGACCTGGTATTGGACAGGGTATCGCAGCCGGACACGGCGCAGCAGCCGTGGGACGTAATCCGGGAGCAAGGGGACAGATTATGTCCACCATGCTGTTAGGTCAGGCAGTTGCAGAGACGACAGGTCTGTATGGTCTTGTTGTCGCACTGCTTTTACTTTTTGTACATCCGCTTGGATAAAGGAGGGGCAAACGAGTGTTAGCTGCACAGGAATTTTTATTTGATTTAAATCCACAGCTGCTCTTTGATGCTGCCCTGCTGGCAATTGCAGTATTTTTCCTTTATATGCTGATGTCATATCTGCTGTTTAATCCCGCGCGGAAACTTTTAAAAGACCGTCAGGATCACATTTCATCGGAACTGGATGAGGCCAGCGCCGACAAAGAAAAAGCAGCAGCGCTGAAAGCGGAGTATGAGGCAAAGTTAAAAGAAATTGACAAGGAAGCGGAAACGATTCTGGCAGATGCCAGACAAAAGGCGTTAAAGAACCAGAACCGCATTGTCAATGAGGCAAAGGAAGAAGCTGCACGCATTGTAAAACATGCACAGGAGGAGGCACTTCTGGAAAAGAAGCATGCCATGAATGATATGAAACAGGAAATGATCACTGTGGCATCCCTGATGGCACAGAAAGTTGTGGCATCTTCCATTACCGCAGAGATTCAGAGCACACTTGTGGATGAAACATTAAAAGAAATGGGTGAATCGACATGGCAAAATTAGTATCCAAAACATATGGGGATGCTTTGTTTGCGCTGGCGGTTGAAGAACATATGGTGGATCAATTATATGAAGAGGCGCAGGCTGTTGCACAGATTCTGCGTGAAAATACAGAACTGACCCGCCTGATGAATCATCCCAAAATCGAAAAAGAAGAAAAAGTCAGACTGATCGAGGATATTTTCAAAGGACGTATCGGTGATGAACTGGTGGGACTGCTGAGGATGCTTGTACAAAAAGGGCATTATAAGGAGACAGATCAGGTATTCACTTATTTTATTGACCGTGTCAAAGAGTATAAAAAAATAGGTACTGCCTATGTCACATCGGCGATGGAACTGACACCGCAACAGAAACAGGCGGTGGAACAAAAGCTGCTCGACACGACAAAGTACGTTCAGTTTGAGATACATTATACCACGGACCCCGCACTGATCGGAGGCATGGTCATCCGGATCCGGGACCGTGTTGTGGACGGCAGTGTCCGGACCAGACTGGAACATCTGACAAGAGACTTAGAACGTATACAATTGAAAGTAGGTGAGTGCGCTCCATGAATTTAAAACCAGAAGAAATCAGTTCTGTCATTAAGGAGCAGATCAAAAGATATGCTTCCCAGCTGGAAGTGGCAGATGTGGGAACCGTCATTCAGGTGGCGGACGGCATTGCACGTATCCATGGACTGGAAAATGCGATGCAGGGAGAATTGTTAGAATTTCCGGGAGAGGTATACGGTATGGTACTGAACCTGGAGGAAGATAATGTCGGTGCGGTACTTCTCGGAAGTCAGCACAATATCAATGAGGGAGATACGGTTAAAACAACCGGACGTGTGGTAGAAGTGCCGGTAGGAAATGCACTGCTCGGACGTGTTGTGAATGCGCTCGGACAGCCGATTGACGGAAAGGGACCGATCACAACGGATAAATACCGTCCGGTAGAACGTGTGGCATCCGGTGTCATTTCCAGAAAGGGAGTGGATACACCACTGCAGACCGGTATCAAAGCCATTGATTCCATGGTGCCGATCGGAAGAGGACAGCGAGAACTGATCATCGGAGATCGTCAGACCGGAAAGACCGCGATTGCAATTGACACGGTTATTAATCAGAAAGGGCAGGGGGTAAAGTGTATTTATGTGGCAATCGGCCAGAAAGCTTCTACCGTTGCCAATATTGTCCAGACACTCGAAGAGTATGGAGCTTTCAGTTATACAACCGTTGTTGCGGCTACGGCAAGTGAACTTGCGCCTTTGCAGTATCTTGCTCCGTATTCCGGCTGTGCAATCGGCGAAGAGTGGATGGAGAATGGCGAAGATGTACTTGTTATCTACGATGATTTGAGCAAACATGCCATGGCATACCGGACCCTGTCGCTGCTGTTAAAGCGTGCACCGGGCCGTGAGGCTTATCCGGGTGATGTCTTTTACCTGCATTCACGTCTGCTTGAGCGTGCGGCACGTCTGTCGGACAAACTGGGAGGAGGTTCCCTGACGGCATTACCGATCATTGAAACGCAGGCGGGAGATGTATCTGCATATATTCCGACCAATGTGATTTCTATCACAGATGGGCAGATTTATCTGGAGACGGAGATGTTTAATGCCGGTTTCCGCCCGGCAATCAATGCGGGACTTTCCGTTTCCCGTGTAGGAGGAGCCGCACAGATCAAGGCGATGAAAAAGATTGCGGCGCCTATCCGTACAGAACTGGCACAGTACCGGGAACTGGCTGCATTTGCACAGTTCGGTTCCGAACTGGATGCAGACACGAGTGAGAAACTGGCACAGGGAGAACGATTAAAAGAAATCTTAAAACAGCCGCAGTATCAGCCGATGCCGGTTGCAAAACAGATCGTTATCATCTATGCGGCAGTGAAAAAGTATCTTATGGACATTCCGGTAGAGAAAATTCTGCATTTTCAGGATGCGTTACTCGAACTTATTGATACCAGATATCCGGAGATTACCGGAAAGATTACAGAGACGCAGGTGATCGATGAGGAGACGGAACAGAAACTGATAGCAGCTATTCAGGAAACGAAAAAAGAATACCTGGCGTGAGGGTATGATAACAGGGGGTGATAACACATGGCGTCTATGAGGGATATAAAAAGACGAAAAGGAAGTATCCAGAGCACACAGCAGATTACCAAAGCCATGAAACTTGTTTCTACCGTAAAACTCCAGAAAGCCAAAGGGCGGGCAGAACAGACAGATCCCTATTTTCAGTATATGTACCGGACGGTAAGTTCCATTTTAGCACACAGCGGCAATATGGATCATCCATACTTAAGAAGCGGGGAATCCAAAAAGAAAGCGATCGTTGTACTGACTTCGAATCGTGGACTTGCAGGAGGATATAATGCGAATGTGGTGAAACTGATCACAGAAAGTGATGATGTTGCCAAAGAGGATGTCGTGATCTATGCAGTTGGCAGAAAAGGAATTGAGATACTGGAGCGAAAAGGATATCACATCGAGGTAGATGCCTCGGAAATTATGGAAAATCCGACATATCCGGATGCAGCAGCACTCTGTAAGAGAGTGCTCGACGATTTCGCGGAAGGGAAAATGGGAGAGATCTATCTGGCATATACGCATTTTAAAAATACCGTTAGTCAGGAAGCGCAGCTGATCCGTATGCTTCCGGTGGAAGTAAGTGAACCTTCGGAGGAAAAGTCTTCCAGAGAAATTCTTATGAATTATGAGCCAAACGAACAGGAGGCTCTGAATCAGATTATTCCAAAATATGTGACAAGTCTGTTTTATGGGGCACTGGTAGAAGCCGTGGCAAGTGAAAACGGTGCCCGCATGCAGGCCATGGATTCCGCAACAAGCAATGCGGAAGAGATGATAGAGGATCTTTCCCTGAAATATAACCGTGCAAGACAGGGATCTATCACACAGGAATTGACGGAAATTATTGCGGGAGCAAATGCGATAGAGTGACGTAATAAAGGAGAAGAAACATGGAAAATAAAGGAGCAATAGGAAAGATCACGCAGGTGATCAGTGCCGTGCTCGATATCAAATTTCCGGAAGGACATCTTCCGGAGATCAATGATGCAATCCGTATTCCTTTAAAAAAGGGCGGAGAACTGATCGTTGAAGTAGCACAGCATCTGGGGGATGATACCGTGCGTTGTATTGCACTCGGACCGACGGACGGACTTGTCCGCGGTATGGATGCTATAGCGACGGGAGGACCGATTTCGGTACCGGTAGGAGAAAAAACACTTGGCCGTTTGTTTAATGTGCTGGGAGAGCCAATCGATGAAATTGCACCTCCGCAGACCAAGGAGCACTGGCCGATTCATCGGAAGGCACCTTCGTTTGAGGAACAGGCAACTTCCCAGGAAATGTTAGAGACAGGAATTAAAGTTGTCGATCTGCTCTGCCCGTATCAGAAAGGTGGAAAAATCGGATTGTTTGGAGGAGCCGGTGTAGGAAAAACCGTGCTGATCCAGGAACTGATTCATAACATTGCCACAGAGCATGGTGGATATTCGGTATTTACCGGAGTCGGAGAGCGTACCCGTGAGGGAAACGATCTGTATTATGAAATGAAAGAGTCGGGAGTTATCGATAAGACAACCATGGTGTTCGGACAGATGAACGAACCGCCTGGGGCACGTATGCGTGTAGCACTTACCGGACTTACGATGGCAGAATATTTCCGTGATAAAGGCGGAAAAGATGTTCTGTTATTTATTGATAATATTTTCCGTTTTACACAGGCAGGATCGGAAGTGTCTGCCCTGCTCGGACGTATGCCGTCCGCGGTAGGTTATCAGCCGACCTTACAGACCGAGATGGGTGCCTTACAGGAACGAATTACATCCACAAAGAACGGATCTATCACTTCTGTACAGGCGGTGTATGTGCCGGCCGATGATCTGACAGACCCGGCACCGGCCACGACGTTTGCGCATCTGGATGCCACAACGGTATTGGATCGTTCCATCGTGGAACTTGGAATTTATCCGGCAGTGGACCCGCTGGCTTCTACTTCGCGTATCCTTGATCCGAGAATTGTCGGGGAAGAACATTTTAAGGTTGCGCGTGGAGTACAGGAGATTTTGCAGAAATATAAAGAATTGCAGGATATTATCGCAATTCTCGGTATGGATGAATTGTCGGAGGATGATAAGCTTGTTGTCAGCCGGGCGCGTAAAGTACAAAGATTCCTGTCGCAGCCGTTTTCCGTGGCGGTACAGTTTACCGGACTGGAAGGCAAATATGTTCCGGTGGAAGAGACCATCCGCGGATTCCGTGAGATTCTGGATGGAAAACTGGATGACGTGCCGGAAAGTTATTTCCTGAATGCCGGAACAATTGATGAGGTAAAGGCGGCATATGCACGATAATGTGTGTGCCGGCTGGAGGAAACAGAGATGGAAAAGACATTTGATGTAGAAATCATCACGCCGGACCGCGTTTTTTATAAGGGAACTGCGGATCTGCTGGAATTTAATACGGAATCCGGCGAGATCGGTGTATACCGTGATCACATTCCACTTACAACGGTACTGGAACCGGGGCTTGTCACGATCCATCATGGGGATGAAGAACAGGTGGCAGCAGTGCATGCCGGGTTTGCCGAGATTCTGGGAGATAAGGTAATACTTCTGGCAGAACTGGCAGAATGGCCGGATGAGATTGATCTGGAGCGCGCGGAAGCCGCAAGAGAGCGAGCAGAGGAGCGGATTCACAACAGAAATGACAATCTGGATCTGAAGCGCGCGGAATTTGCATTGCATAAGGCTCTGATCCGTATTAATCTTGCAGAGTATCGATAAGTGAAAATGGAAATAAGAGGGAGGGTATTTCATGGGAATATCCTCCCTCTTTTATGGACTTTTACACCGGAGTTTGGTACAATCTTAGTAGTAAGTTTGTATACAAATGAGGAGATATTGTGTACCGGAAGAATAAAAACAATTGGGTAAAGCATCTGGATTTTATGATTCTGGATCTGATTTGCCTGCAGGTGGCATTTTTTTTAGCCTATACATTACGACATAGAACTGTCAATCTATATACCAATTACATATATGCAAATTTGTCTATCGTTCTGATCCTGATAGATGTTTGTCTTTTGATTTTCCTGAATACACTTAAAAATGTATTAAAACGTGGATATCTGGTAGAGTTTATCGCAACCATTAAGCATGTGGCGATTGTGGAACTGATTGCTGTCCTGTATCTGTTTTCGGTAAAGGATGCGGGAGATTTTTCGCGAATCACGTTCTTTCTCATGGCATTATTCTATGGATTGCTTACCTATGGAACAAGACTTCTGTGGAAAAAACATATTCTTCGCACGCTGCATCTGAAGCAGAACAAGTCCGTACTGGTTATCACAAACTTTGACCGGCTGTCTCAGGTGGAAAAGGATATCCGGGCGAAACGTTATGTGATGTTTCAGATATCGGGTGTGGCTGTGATCGGAAACATGCCAGAGGATCATCCGACGGAAATCGCGGGAATTCCGCTGGTTGCAGCAGGTGATTATGTGGTGGAATATCTCTGCAGGGAATGGGTGGATGAAGTATTTGTAAATCTGCCATTGCAGAGTGCCCAGCTGGATGATCTTGTCCGGCAGTTAAACGAGATGGGAATTACGGTGCATATCCAGCTGGCAGATAAACTGATGGTCGGAACACAGCGGCAGTTTGTGGAGCGTCTTGGGGGATACACCGTGTTAACCACAAGCATCAATACGATTTCCACCGGAGAACTGTTTGTAAAACGTCTGTTTGATATTATCGGGGGACTGGTGGGATGTGTGCTCACTGGTATTCTGTTTCTGTTTCTGGCTCCCGCCATTAAGATTCAGTCACCCGGACCGGTATTCTTTTCCCAGATCCGTGTGGGAAAAAACGGAAAGAAGTTTAAGCTGTACAAGTTCCGGAGTATGTATACTGACGCGGAAGAACGCAAGGCACAGCTTGCCACAGAAAACAGAGTCACAGACGGGCTGATGTTTAAGCTGGATTTTGATCCGCGTATCATCGGCTGCAGACAGCTGCCGGATGGAACGGTGAAGAAAGGAATCGGGAACTTTATCCGTGACTGGTCTTTCGATGAGTTTCCACAGTTCTGGAATGTCTTAAAGGGGGACATGTCTCTGGTAGGAACGAGACCGCCTACAGAGGATGAGTGGGTCAGATACGAACTGCACCACAGAAGCCGTCTGGCCATCAAACCGGGAATCACCGGAATGTGGCAGGTGAGCGGCCGCAGCAATATTACGGATTTTGAAAAAGTTGTGGAACTGGACCGGTATTACATTTTAAACTGGAGTCTGGGACTGGATGTGAAAATACTTTTCCGGACGGTACCGGAAGTCGTGAAGAAGAACGGGGTTATGTAGAGGAAGTATGGGGCTGCAAGAAATAGTTTGAGAAGGACGGAGAGATGTGGCTATTTATGATTTATTAATGGTCGGGTAGTGGTTTTTGAAGCAAAGTACACAAAGGTTCTGGAAAATTTGGAAAACGAGTGTGATACGGCACTGCAGCAGACGAATGATCGGATATATGCAAAAGAGTATGAGGATGAATACGATCAAATTCTTTGTTATGGTATTTCATTCTTTAAAAAGCGTTGTATGGTGAAGAAAAAGAACTGAGATTGTGTGGGTAATAATCACGGATGAAACAATGTCAGGGTATTTATGGATAATCTCGAAGTTGACTTATTCAATTTGAAATGCGTAAATTAAGGGAGAATAATATGATTATCACACAAACCCCATTTAGAATGTCCTTTTTTGGGGGAGGGACAGATATAGAAAGCTTTTTTAAAAAGTATGGAGGAGCAGTAATATCTACAACATTTGATAAGTACTGTTATGTCAATGTAAGACACTTACCAAGGTTTTTTGATTATACTACAGAGATATCGTATTCAAGAACGGAAAGAGTTACAGATATTCAGGATATTAAACATCCAGCTGTTCGCAATGCTATGGAAATGCTGGATATGCATGAATTGCGTCTTACTTATGAAGCAGATTTGCCTGCACGATCGGGACTGGGGACAAGTAGTTCTTTTGCGGTAGGGATGTTAAATGCATTTTATGCATTAAAAGGAAAATATGCAGATAAAAAAAAACTTGCAGATGAAGCCATTTATCTGGAACGAAAACTTTGTCAGGAAATGGGCGGTTGGCAGGATCAGATCGCTGCAGCCTATGGTGGATTAAATCGTATTAATTTTAATGCCGATGGATATGAAGTCAAACCAATCATTATTTCTCCAGAACGAAAAAAAAGATTGAATAATAATTTACTAATGTTTTTTACTGGATTTACGAGATTTTCTTCTGAAGTGCAGAAACAAAATGCCATGGGGAAAGAGAATAAAGTGGTACAATTAAGAGAGATGTTGTCTCTTGTGGATGATGCAGAACAGATTTTGACAGACAAAAATACGGATTTGGATGAGTTTGGCAAATTGTTGGATCATACATGGAGATTAAAACGTCAGACTGGATCTGCTGTATCTACAGAGAACATTGATTTATTGTATGAAAAGGGAATAAAAGCTGGTGCATTGGGAGGAAAACTTCTCGGAGCTGGAGGAGGAGGATTTCTTGTATTTTATGTGCAACCGGAGCAACAAGAAGCTGTGAAACAGGCGATGAATAATCTGATGTATATACCATTTGAGTTTGAAGATGGTGGAACAAGAGTGATTCATTATACCCCGGAAACTTATATTCCGAAGGAGTAAACAGTTATGAAAGTTGTAATAATGGCAGGTGGAAAAGGAACTCGTATGTTATCTATTGCAAGTGATATTCCAAAACCAATGATTCCAATTGAAGGAAGACCGGTTTTAGAACGTGAAATAGAATGTCTTTGTGAACAGGGATTTACAGATATTCTCATTACCGTAGGTCATCTTGGAAATGTCATTATGGATTATTTTGGCAATGGTTTAAAATTTGGTGCTCATATTACTTATTATTTTGAAAAGAAACCACTTGGAAACGCAGGGGCACTTTTTCAAGTAAAAGATCAGCTTACAGATGATTTCCTTTTATTGAACGCAGATGCAATGTTTGATATTGATTTTAATCGTTTTGTACAGTATCACAAAACACATGACGCTGTGGCAACATTGTTTACACATCCGAACAGTCATCCGTATGATAGTGGAGTCATTATTGCGGATGAACATATGGCTGTGAGAAAATGGTTGGCAAAGGAAGATGAGCGTCCGGAATACTTTAAGAATCGAGTTAACGCTGGACTTCATGTATTGAATAAAAAGATATTGGAACAGACGGTTGAGGGGGGAAAAATAGATCTGGATCGCCAGTTGTTAAAGCCACTGGCAGGAACTGGACAAATGTACTGTTATGATAGTCCGGAATATGTTAAAGATATGGGAACCCCGGAACGCTATTATGCAGTATGTAAAGATTTTGCAAATGGTATTGTAAAAGCAAGAAATTTGAAGAAAAGACAAAAAGCTATCTTCCTAGATCGTGATGGAACTATTAATGAATATGTTGGGTTTCTTACAGATATTAAAGAATTTCATTTGCTTGACGGAGTGGCAGAGGCAATCCGTAAGATTAATGCATCTGGATATCTTGCGATCGTGGTGACAAATCAGCCAATAATTGCACGTGGAGAAGTTTCTTTTACAGAGTTACAGGAAATTCATAACAAGATGGAAACCCTTCTGGGAGCAGAAGGAGCCTATATCGATGCAATTTATTTTTGTCCGCATCATCCTGATAAGGGATTTGAAGGGGAGCGTGTAGAATATAAGATATCCTGCGATTGTAGAAAGCCAAAGCCAGGTATGCTGCTGAAAGCAGCAGAAGATTTCAATATTGATCTTTCCAGATCCTGGATGGTTGGAGATGGAAAGAATGATGTTGAAGCAGGAAAGAATGCGGGGTGTAAAACTGTTTTGATTGGAACAGAAGATTATGGACAGGATCGTAAGGTTTCATCTTTATTTGCATTTGCAAATACTATAGGAGAATAAAAAGATGTTGGAGGAAAGATTACAAAAATATATTGATGTATTAATCCAGAGATATCCGGTGCTGAAGAAAGTGAGCCAGGAGATTATAGAGGCTTATTTATTGATGAAAGCATCTTATCAGAATGGGGGAAAGTTACTGATTGCCGGAAATGGTGGATCTGCAGCAGATGCAGAACACATTGCGGGGGAACTTATGAAAGGGTTTAAACTTCCACGTAAAGTAACATCAGAATTTGCAGAGAAGCTTATGAAAGGTGATAAGGAGCTGGGAATTAGGTTGGCAGAAAATTTGCAGGGAGCACTTCCGGCAATTGCACTGGATGGAAACCCGGCACTTTCAACTGCGTATATGAATGATTGCGAACCATTATTGTGCTTTGCACAGCAGGTTAATGGTTATGGAAAAGAGGAAGATATATTTCTTGGAATTTCTACTAGTGGAAACAGCAAAAATGTATTGTATGCGGCAATTACAGCACATGCCAAGGGAATGAAAGTGATTGGACTTACCGGAGAAAAGGATAGCAGACTGCGCCAGATGAGTGATGTGTGTATTTGTGTTCCGCAAACAGAAACATATATGATACAGGAACTGCATTTGCCAGTGTATCATTGTTTGTGTTTAATGTTGGAAGAAAAATTTTTTGGAGAATAATACTTTTATGGATAGTTTGAAAAAGCAACCATTGTTAAATACTTTTGTGAATAACATGGATATGGAAGAAACGATACAGACAATTGATTCTTTTATTCAACAAAAGAAGAGATCTTATATTGTTGCAATTAATGTAGATGTTGTCATAAAAATAGAACAGGATGCTTATCTTAAACGAATTACAGATCAGGCAGATATGGTACTGGTTGATGGAAAACCCTTGATTTGGATTTCAAAGTTACATAAAAGACCTGTGAAAGCTAAAATATCTGGTTCAGATCTTGTACCGAAATTGTGTGAGAAAGCAGCGGAAAAAGGATATACCATATTTATTATTGGTGGGAAAGATGGTATTGCGGAACAGGCAAAAAGGAAACTGGAGAAACAATTGTCAGGAATAAAAATTGTGGGAACTTATGCACCACCATATGGTTTTGAGAAAGATAAGAATGAACTGGACAAGATCAATCAGATGATTTCGGATGTTCATCCGGATTTACTGATTGGTTGTTTTGGTTGCCCCAAACAGGAAAAGTGGATTTATGAAAATTATAAAAAATATGATGCAACGGTGTCTGTGTGTGCCGGCGCAACCGTAGACTTTCTTGCAGGAAACATAAGGAGAGCACCGGGGTGGATGAGTGATCATGGATTGGAATGGTTTTATAGATTTACACAAGAACCGAAACGGATGTTTAAGAGATATTTTGTAGACGATATAAAAATAGTGAGTTTAATGTGGAAGTATAGGAAATAACATGATAGATTTAAGAAAACAAAATGTTTTACTTTTCACCAGAACGATGCAGTTGGGAGGAACCGAGAATGTTATATTGCAGTTATGCGAGATATTACAACCAAAAGTAAATAAAATTATAGTTTGTTCTTGCGGTGGAGTTAATATAAAAAAATTGAATGAGATGAGAATTAAACATATTTTAATAGATGATATAGAAAATAAGTCTATTTTAACGATTCTTAATACTTCTAAGACTTTGAAGAGGACAGTTAAAGAAGAACAGATTACTATTATTCATACACATCATAGAATGGCTGCATTTTATGTCGCTATATTAAGATTGTATAGAAAATGTATTTTTATAAACACAAATCACAATACTTTTACTGATAAGAAGATGTTAACACGATTTGCGTATCGTCATGCAAAATTAGTAGCCTGCGGAGAAATGGTAAAGAAAAATCTTATTGAGGTATATGGACTGTCAGATAAGCAAGTGACGGTAATACATAATGCGGTGAAACCATTTGATGGAGAGGTAGTTGTGGATCCTCTGATAGAAAAATTGCACGATGATGAAATGTTTGTAGTTGGGAGTGTAGGAAGACTGTCTGAACAAAAAGGAATGGAATATTTTATCAAGGCAATTCCTACTGTTATTAAAAGTAAACAGAAGGTGCGATTTGTGATTGCGGGAAGTGGGGAAGATGAGACAAAGCTTCGCAAACTTAGTAGAAAATTAGCTGTTGAGAGATATTTGATTTTTTTAGGATATAGATCAGATATTCAAAATTTAATGTCTCAGTTTGATTTGGTTGTTCTATCTTCACTTTGGGAAGGACTGCCATTAACACCGATTGAAGCATTCTCTGTTGGAAAAACAATTGTAGCGACTGCTGTTGATGGAACTGTAGAAATTGTGAGGGATGGAGTAAATGGATATACAGTAGAGCCTAAAAATCCAGAACAGTTGGCTGAAAAGATAAAATATTTACTCGATCATCCAGAAGTAAAGGCGATTTTTGAAGAACATGCTAAAGAACAGTATCACAATAAATTTTCGTTTGAATGGCTAACTCAACGTTATCTGGAGTTTTACAAGAGTGTATAAAATGGGGATATGAAAAATGCAAAAATCTTTGAAAATTCTTTTTTTCCATAATACATTACCTGAGTATAGGATAGGATGGTTTAGAAATCTTGCTCAAAATGCGGATGTTCAGTTTGTATTTACAAATGAACAGTTAAATAAAAAAGAATATGGGTTCACAATTGAATATGAAAAAATCAAGGATTTAAAATGTAAGTTCCTTTTGGATGGAAAGCAGGGAATTAAAGATTTAAAACAAATTATGGGAGATAGTATTCAATATGATTTTGTTGAACTTCCTCCAATTGATTCACTTCGAGAAGTAATATATAGTGCTTATATTGTGTATGTGTGCAAAAAGAAAAATATTAAGATTGGATATTTTTGGGAAAAATGGGAAGCACCTTGGGAAAAACAACCGTTAAAAAGACGTGTTAAAAATTTGATTTTACGTGTTATACCTGGTTTGATTTACAAGAGAGCAGATGTGATTTTTTCTGTTGGAAGGAAAAACCGGGAGTATTTCATTTCGAATGGTGTAAAAGAAAAAAAAATTGTATGGATTCCAGATGTGAGTGAAACACCAGATTGTGATTACATTGATCTTAGAGAAAAATTTAATATACCATCAGAATGTAAAATTATTATGTATCTGGGCAGATTGTTACCGCAAAAGGGTGTTGGTGATCTTATTAAAGCTTTTTCAAGGTTGAATAGTGATATAAAAGAAAAATGCTATCTATTGATAGCCGGTGATGGAGTAGATTTAGAAAACTGCAAGCGTTTAACACAAATGTTGAAATTAAATAATGTTTGTTTTACCGGAAGCGTTAATCCGGCTCAACGGGGTAATTATTTTGCACAATGTGATATTTTTGTTTATCCGGTGAACTATTATCAAGGATGGTGTGATGTTTGGGGGTTAACTTTAAATGAAGCTGTTCAGCATGGGAAAATTGTAATTGCGACAGATGCTGTTGGAAGTGCATATGAATTAATAAAAAATGGCGTGAATGGATTTCGCATCGAAGCAGGAAATATAGAACAATTAAAGTCTGCCATCCTGAATGCTTTGAGTCAAAAATTAGCATGGACGGCTATGGTAAAGGATGTTGAATTAAAAAAAATATTTAGCTACGCAGAAATGGGAAAACGTTATATAGAAGTTGTTGAAAAAATAGTAGGATAATACGGAAAAAATATCAAAGTGAGGAATGCAAAATGATTCCAAAAAAAATACACTATTGTTGGTTTGGTGGGAATAAAAAGAGCAAATTGGTAATGAAGTGCATTACTTCCTGGAAAAAATTTTTCCCTGATTATGAGATTGTTGAGTGGAATGAAGGCAATACGGATTTGCATGAAAATAAATACATAGAAAGGGCCTATCAATTAAAAAAATGGGCATTTGTATCAGACTATGTAAGAATGAAGGTTTTGTATGATTATGGGGGAATATATTTTGACACAGACGTAGAAGTAATAAGGAGTTTTCCTGATGATTTGTTAAAATTACCGGCATTTACTGGGATAGAAAGTTTTTCTTTGCTGGTTAGTCCTGGATTAGTTTTTGCATGTGAGTCAGGTAATGTCGTTGCTAAAATGATGATGGATTCGTATAATCGGGATATATTTGAAAATACAGGGATTGATACGATAAAAACGATCAATGTTAGAATAACGGAGTTACTTGTCTGTAATGGATTTGAACCGTGCGAAAAGAAACAAACAGTTCTTGATGTGACTGTATTTCCAAGTAGTGTATTTTGTGCATATGATGGAAAAATAAGAAGAATTAATATCAGGGAAGACACGTTGTCTGTACATCATTATGCAGCAAGTTGGTTGCCTTGGTATCGTAAAATCAGACTTTTTTTTGGAACCAAATTACGGCATATTGGGATATTAAAGTAATATGAATAGGTTGAACGAAATGCTTTTATTGTATTAATATTGGATCAATAATTATAATGTATTATATATAAATGATGAGATTAGAAAAAAGAGTTATAAGTATATAATGGGAGAAATGGTTTGACAATGCAAATGTCTATAAAAGTAAAAAAGAAAGAAATATTACCATTGATGTATTGTGTATTTACAAGTATTTATTATACGTTAAGAGGATGGAAATATTCAACTAAGATCTTAGATGTATTGTTGGTCATAGCGGTGATATGTGGACTAGTAAATGCTTTTCAGCATGTTTTGAATAAAGCAAGAACATTAATGATAATGATGCCATTAATTATTTTGATAATATACAGAATGAGTTTGGGAGCAGATGCAAGATTGTTTGTATCATTAGTAGCGGTATTGGTAGGTATGAGTGTGAACTTTGACAAAATTGCAAGTTGGATATTAAGTACCAAAACAATAATTTTTGTGTTTTGTCTGTTGATGGGGGGATATGTTCATTTAAATTACATTTCAATGAATATGGGGGTAATATTATTTTTGACTTTATATATATATTATCCTAAAAATAAAATAAAATCGTTTATACTGGCTGTAATAATATATGTATTAGGTGTTTTTGTGTCAAAAAGTGGTGCCATGATAGTATGTGCTGGTGCTGGATTAATATTATATATTATTGTAAACACGAAGATTGGAAAAAGAATATTGACTTCAAAAGCAATGGCCTTTTTATTTCCTATGGTTTTGTTTTTAAATTGGTTTTTAGCTGCGTTATATTCTGCATATGGATATTCAAATCCCAATTTCTGTTTTATAAAAAATTTAGTTCCAAAGGCATTGAGCCCTCATATGCTCCCGTTTTTAAATATATTAGATATAATTGTTTCTGGGAGAATAAGTTTAGCTGCTTATTCAATAGAAAAATTTGGTGTTAGCTTATGGGGGGGGAATATAAATTATAATGTGGACACGGGACTTCCGTATTTTCTTATAGATTCAGGGATGATTCTTTTACTACAAGATTGGGGAATTGTTATGGCAATTGTGGTTATGCTTGCTTTTATATTTTTAATGTTTAAGTTGGTGAAGAAAAAGGAATATAGACTCATTATTTCTGCTATCGTAATTTCTTTATGGGCATTTAATGAAGATGCATTATTGGCAGTGGGAACAAATTATCTGTTTTATGTTATAGGATATGAGTTATATAATTCGCGTAAAGAAATTGCCACAAAAATGAAAAATGTGTATGGCGTATTTCAGAAAACATAAGGGGATATTATGAAAGAAAAATTAAGTGTTATAGTGCCCGTTTACAATAAAGAAGGATATTTAGAGCGTTCATTAACAACATTAAGAAATCAGACATATCAAGATATTGAAGTCATAATTGTTGATGATGGCTCGACGGATAAAAGTAAAGAAGTATGTATGAAATTTTGTGCTGAGGATAATCGGTTTAAATATTATTATAAAAATAATGGTGGAGTTGCAAGTGCACGAAATTTTGGATTGGATAAAGCCAGTGGAGGATACATAGGATTTGTGGATCCAGATGATTATATAGAAATTGATATGTATGAAAAAATGTTAAATACGGCTATTGAAAGAAATGCAGATATAGTAGGTTGTGGGATTCGGATGTTACTTAGCAATGAAATAAAGAAAATTACAGAGTCTAGAGACTATGAATTGACATCAAAGAATGCAGCTATACATTTGTTAAAATGGGATAATATGGTTACACCATATTTATGGAACAAAATATTTCGAAAATCTATTTTGAAAGAGATACGTTTTAATGAAAAATTAAAAGTAGGAGAGGATTTTCCATTTGTTTTTGAATGTATACTGCACGCGTCTGGCTATATACATATTTGCAATTTTTTGTATACATATGTGAGAAATGCTGATTCTTTAGTAGGTATTAAATATAAATGTGAGTCATCAAAAAATTCAATATATTCATCAATATATGTTTGTGAATTAAGCAATATAAAATATCATGAGTTCGCAGATATATGTAAATATAGCTTGTTACTAAATTGTTATTTTCAAATGAGTATGATTTTGCATGAAAAAGTATGTAATGATATGTTATGGAAGGATTTAATATTTTTTCAAAAATTTAGTTTGAAAATTGATAAAAAAATAATTAAGAATTATGGAGGTGTAGTATTATATTTAAAGGCTGTATTATGTTTTAAATATCCACAGTTATATAGAAAGATATTACAGATAAGAAGCAAAAGAACTATTCGTTGAATATTTATTTCGTTGAGGGAAAAGTGATAGAAAAAAAAATAGGAATTATAACATTTCATGCGGCAGACAATTTTGGTTCTGCATTACAGGCATATGCGTTAGAAAAAGTATTACAGAGTTTGGAATATGAACCTGAAATTATAAATATTATCTATGCTAAGGATATGGAACAATATAAAGTATTTCGTACAAAAATATACAAAGAACGTCCAAAAGCTATCTTAGGGGATATTTTATATTTGATACGCAATATAAAGAGAAAACAGGCATTTCAACGATTCCGGGATATGTACTTAAAAATTTCAAAAAAAACATATTATGCCTGCAGTGATAATTCGCAGGAATTGAATGATTGTTATGATGCTTTTATTTGCGGAAGTGATCAAATTTGGAATATCAATTGTACACAGGAATTTGTGCCGGAATTCTTCCTGGAATTTGTTTCTGACAGTAAGAAAAAAATTGCATATGCACCAAGTATGCCGGCGAAGGTGCCGGACAAGTATTATAAAAGAATAAAAAAAGACGTTGAAAGATTAGATGCCGTATCCGTCAGAGAAAGTGAAACAATTCCTTATTTGATAAATGAGGTGGGAATAAAAAAAGAAATATTACATACGGTTGATCCTACGCTACTTTTAGATGCAGAAAATTATATTGATTCTTTTCAATTAAAGATCAGAAATGAAAATTATATTTTTGTATATTTTTTGTATGATGAGGAGAATAAACAGGAATTGGTTTCATATGCATCAAAGATTGCTAAACAAAAGAATTTAAAAATCAAATATGTTTCCCAAAGAAAAATTAAAGCGTTTGTAGGTCAGAAATATTGTCTGGGAATAGGACCGGAAGAGTTTTTGGATATGGTGTATAATGCTTCTTATGTTATTACAAATTCATTTCATGCAACTGTATTTTCCATACACTTTCAAGTGCCGTTTTGTGTATTCCCAAGGAGTGGATCACAGGCAAGGATGGTGGAAGTATTAAAACGGATGAATATGGAAAAAAATTTATATTCTTCGGAAAATACAGAATGGATGGAATCTGTGTCAAATAGTAAAACGAAAGAAGTAATGAAAGACATGGCAGGAGAATCTTTAAAATTTTTACGAAATAGTCTGGAATAGTGGGAAAACAAAAAATGAATGAAAAAAAGCGTTTGATTAAAAATACCGGAATAATAGCGATTGGAAATATTAGTACCAAGTTAGTCTCTTTTTTCCTTCTTCCTTTATACACTACACTACTTTCTGCTTCAGAATATGGAGTTTTTGATTATATTTTAAGTATTGCAACATTCTGTGTTCCATTTGTCTCTGTACTTATGGACGAATCTATTTTTCGTTTTTTGATTGATTGCAAAAAACAGGAGGAAAAGGAAAAAGTAATATCGACATCCCTCATAATTGTATTAACTGGGATGACGGGGTTTGCTTTGATTGGTATTCCGGTAATGCAGGGATTACATTATCATTATACCTGCTATGCAACAATTTATATTTTATTAAATGTTGTGAGCGGAATGATTAGTGCAATACTTCGAGGAATAGGAAGAACGGATCAATATGCTTTATTTAACTTTTTACTTGGTTCGATTCAGATAGCACTAAATGTGTTATTTATAGCGGTATTTCATATGGGCGTGGATGGAATGTTATTGGCAGCCATTCTAACCCAGTTTTTTGTTTCCGTTATTTTTATCTTTAGAATCCGCCTGTGGAGGTATTTTAATTTTCGAATTGTTGATTCACAAATGGCGAAAGATCTGATTGTATATTCACTTCCTCTGATTCCTAATAAGGTTTCGTGGACAATCATTAATCTTTCTGACCGAATTATTTTGATGAACTGGTTGGGTAGTAAGGCAACCGGTTTATATGCAGTTTCTTATAAATTTCCCAATTTGATGGATACCGTTTATGGATTTTTTTATCAGTCCTGGAAAGAGAGCTCTGCAAGGGTAATGGGAGAGGATTTGCAAAATGATTTCTATAATAATGTGTATGAAACTTTAAAAAAATTTATGTATGCACTTGTTCTTGGGATGAGTGCATTTATGCCTTTGGTGTTTCGTGTTCTTATAAATAAAAATTATTACGAAGCTCTTTTGTATGTTCCAATTCTTTTATTGGCTACTTATTTTGCTAATATTTCCGGGTTTTATGGGGGAATTTTTACTGCATACAAAGATACAAAAATTATGGGAACTACAACCTTGACAGCAGCAATTTTGAATGTGGCAATTAATTTACTGATGATACATAAGTTTGGAATTTATGCGGCAGCTATTTCTACACTTGCAGCTAATTTTGTAATTTATCTGTATCGGCGATGGAAAGTGTCAAAATATGTTAAATTAAGTGAAAATAAAAAAAATATAGTGATATCAATAGCATCAACTTTTGCTATATTTATATTGTTTTATAGTAAAAATACCTTATGTATGTGTATTTCCTGTTTTATAGCATTGCTATATGCGGGAGTTATGAACAAAACTTTGATTGTTACGTTATGGAATCAGATGCGAAGAAAATGATGTTATGTTTATGCGAAATATAAAAGTAGGAGAATTGCATATATGAATACGGTTTGTAAAAAAAACGAATGTTCCGGTTGTATGGCATGTATTGATATTTGTCCTGTCAACGCAATTAATGTGCAGGACGATATTGAATATATGAATGCATATATTAATTCTGATACATGTATTCATTGCAATGCATGTGGTAATGTGTGTCAATGTAATCACCCTTCACAATTAAAGGAACCTATATGCTGGTACCAGGGCTGGGCAGATAAAGCAATAAGAGAGCGGAGCTCGTCGGGTGGATTCGCAACAGCTATTTTTCAGAATTTTATAATGACAGGTGGGACGATAGCCTCTTGCAAGCTTATAGACGGAGAGTATAAGTTTGTTCTTATAAAATCTCTTGAGGAACTTGATGGTGTAAGGGGATCAAAGTATGTTAAGAGTAATCCAACTGGAATTTATAAACAAGTAAAAGCACAACTTATTGCAGGGCAAAAAGTGTTGTTTCTTGGTCTTCCCTGTCAGGTATCCTCTATGAAAAATTATATTGGAGATCTGTATGCAGAAAGATTGTATACGATTGATCTTATTTGTCATGGAACTCCATCAATTAAGATCCTGAAGAAGGCTTTGTCTGAGTATGGTGTTGATATGAAATTTCAGAAAGAGATTTTGTTTCGGAAAAATAATTGTTTTGGTTTGGAAACCAGTCTTAAACCTGTTGTTCCAGATGGAGTGAGCGATTTCTATTCGATGGCATTTCTGGAGGGAATTGATTACACGCGCAATTGCTATAGTTGTCATTATGCAACCGGAAATAGAACAGGCGATTTAACCTTGGGAGATTCGTGGGGAACAGAAATTCATACAGAGGAGTCACAAGGCGTTTCTCTGGCACTTGTACAGACGGAAAAGGGAATGGATTTATTGTCTATGGCAAATCTTGAATTAAGGGATGTGGATTTGGAAAAGGCAAAAATACCGAATACACAGTTGCGATGTCCAACGAAGATGACAAAAGAGCATGACATTTTTTTTCATAATTTTATGAGGGGAAAGTCCTTCAGATGGTCTGTTGCCTGTGTTTGGCCAAAACGCTGTATAAAGCAGGAAATAAAACGGATATTAATCAAGTTGCATTTGTATCGAGCGAAAAGAAATCCATAAAATAGGAAACGCTATCTGTCTGGATGCATATGCAACAGATAGTACAGGGAAAAATACGACATTGAGGTTCAGCGGGCGGAAGATATGCATTGCGAATTGCTTGCGGAAAAGACGCGTTATTTAAAAGAAAATCCGGAGGGAGTGAGCGAGATGTGTAAAGTCATGGAAGAATTAAGAAATGAAAGTTATGCGGAAGGTCGTGAAGAAGGTCGCGAACAACAGGCGAAAGCTACTGCGATTCGGATGAGTAAAAGGGGGCGTTCCATCGAGGAGATCGCGGATTGTGTGGATTTCGACTTAGAGACGGTTAGAAAGCGGCTTATAACATCAGAGGTTGAATAAAATTGTATAAAAAATCATTAGAGTATGATTTTTAATTGATTTTGTGGAGATGATGGAATATGAACAGATTTTCAGAAAGGGATTGGAAACTATTTTGCAGTAAGATAGCCGGATGGCAAGAGGCTTATATGGATAAGCTGAATAAAGAATATATGGCAATACTAAGCGGAAAGGGAAATGCTTCAGAAAAGTTTTGGAAGCTGGAGAAAAGAATTAAAGAGGATAAAAAGGATTGTGGTGTGCAATGTGAAATGAGCAGATCCAATCAGTTTTATATTATGTTGGAAGGGAGCAATAACTATAAATGACTTGGAAGATTTTAGTGAAGATTTGGAAGAGACAATGAAACATTTTTTCAATAGATAAAACAGGAGGTATGTCAATATGCGTGATCCAATAGAAAACATATCACAACTTCAGAAAAAGTTGAATGACCTGCAACTGGAAAATCAGATATTGAAAAACATATTGGATAAAGCAGGATTGTCATACCATAAAGAATTATCGGAATTTAGACAAAATGATTGTAAAGAAGCTTATGATTTGGAACAGGGAAAAAGAATTATTTATCCGCAGATAATAACAGAAAATATGGCAAACCAGTTTTTTGGCATGTTTTGGGGCAGACAGGATGTCTATGCAAAGCGTAGTGTTAATAAAGGAACTGGTAAGGCAGCATATTATCCGCAGTGTAATAATTTGTGGACAAGTGGATGTCATAGGAAATTAAAAGATGGTATTAACTGTAAGGATTGCAAGAGCCGTTCTTATAAGACTATAACAAAGTTCATTATATTAAATCATTTGCAGGGGAATTCTTATAATGGATCTGATGTAATAGGTGTTTATCCACTTTTTAGTAATGGAACATGCAGATTCATGGTATTTGATTTTGATAATCATGATAAAGGAGCAGAAGAAAATGATTTTGAAAATGTTGATGATACATGGATTGAAGAAGTTGAGGCAATGCGAGAAATCTGTGTGTTAAATGGAATAGATCCATTAGTGGAACGTTCAAGGTCTGGCAAAGGTGCACATATATGGATATTCTTTGATAAACCGATAGCTGCTTCATTGGTAAGAAAATTTGGATTTGCATTGCTTGATAAGGGTGCAGAACAGGTTAATTTAAAATCTTTTAAATATTATGACAGAATGCTGCCTGCACAGGATTCGTTATCAGATAATAGTTCACTTGGTAATCTGATTGCATTGCCGTTGCAGGGGAAGGCTTTGCAGGATGGAAATAGTGCGTTTATTGATGGCAACTGGAATGCATATCCTGATCAATGGAGAATATTATTTAGTAAGCCAAGATTATCACAGGAATTTCTAGAAGAAAAAATAAAAGAATGGACAAATCCTATTGAGGATATTGTTGCAGATGCTGACGAAAGTGACAGGGAAAAACCATGGGACAGAATACAGCATTTTAATAAAACTGATGTAGATGGAAAGTTGCATATTACATTATCAAATGGAATATATGTGGACAATACGAATTTGAAAGCATCTATGCAGAACAGAATCCGCAGAATGGCAGCAATCAGTAATCCGATTTTCTATAAAAATCAGGCAATAGGAACATCAAATTATGATACACCAAGATGGATTTATCTAGGAAAAGACCATCTGAGCGGATACATACAAATACCAAGAGGACTGCTGGATGAACTTCTGGAAAAGGCAAAACAGGCAGATATTGATTATGAAATCGAAGATGAGCGTCAGCAGGGAAGAAATATTAATGTGGATTTTATAGGTGAATTGCGTCCTGAACAGGATCGGGCATTAAAAGAGCTGATGAAATACGATAACGGAATACTTCATGCTGCAACTGCATTTGGTAAAACTGTGGTTAGCAGTGCGATAATTGCACAAAAGAAAGTGAATACATTGATTATATTGGAATCATCAGCATTGATAGAGCAGTGGAAAGAGGCATTGGGGAAATTCTTAAATATTAATGAGGAACTTCCAACCTATGAAACTAAGACAGGGAGAGTACGGAAAAGAAAAAGCCTGATTGGAACTTTGCAGGGAGCACATGATTCAATGACTGGAATTATAGATATTGCAATGGCAGGTTCGCTGTGCAAAAAGGGAGAGTATCATAATCTGTTGAATGAATACGGACTAGTGCTGGTTGATGAGTGCCATCATTCTGCTTCTGAAACAATAGCCAATGTTTTAAAAGAAGTGAAAGCAAAGTATGTATATGGTGTGACAGCAACTCCGAAAAGAGGAGATGGACTGGAAAAAATCAATTATATGCTAATCGGATCTATAAGATATAGTTATACTGCAAAGGAAAAGGCAAAAGAGCAGGGGATACAGCATCTTGTATACCCGCGATTTACTAGGACTGTACCACCAAGGGGTGTGATTACCGGAAAGATGCATCCAAATGAAGCATATGAGATTATTCACAATAATGATGTGAGGGATGAGCAGATTATTGAGGATGTGAAGAACTGCGTATCAGCAGGTCGTACTCCGGTTGTTTTGTCACGATACAAAGATCATTCAGAAAAATTGTACGAGCGTTTAAAAAGTTATGCAGATCATGTGTTTCTTATGACAGGTAACAATTCTAAGAAAGAACAAAGAAAGATTCTTAAACTAATGTATGAGGTCAAGAATGATGAATCAATGATATTAGTAGCAACAGGTTCCCTGGTAGGAGAAGGTTTCGATTTTCCAAGACTGGATACACTTTTTATGGCAACACCCATATCATTCCGTGGGGTAGTTGAACAGTATGCAGGACGATTGAATCGTGATTATGCAGGTAAAGAAAATGTAATAATATATGATTATGTGGATAATCATATCCCAATGTTTGATAATATGTATATGAAGCGGCTGAAGGCATATAAACAGATTGGCTACGAGCTTTCTAGTGGCTTGAAAGCCGATAAACAGATAGTTAATGCAATATATGGGGGAGATAATTATAGAGAAACTTTCCATAAGGATCTACTTGATGCCAATAAAAATATAATCATTTCCAGCCCAGCCATCAGCGGACAAAAAGTTTATGAATTAATCAGCATGCTAAAGGAAAAACAGGAGGCAGGAGTTCAGATTACAATAGTTACATGGATGCCGGATTCATATGGATTTGGTGATGCAGCATATTGGATGCAGCTACATGAAGATATGCGTAAAGCTGGCTTTTATATAAAAACAGTAGAAGAATATTGTGACCGTTTTGCTGTTATTGACCAGGAAGTAGTATGGTATGGGAATATTAATCTGCTGGCGAAGGATAAGATAGATAATAGTATTATGAGAGTCATGAGCAAAGATATAGCAGGTGAATTGATGGAGATCACATTTGGCGATAATGATAGAGAAGTAAGGTGTAATGTAAATGACTGAACAAGAATTTAAAGAAATATTACATAAAGAGGAAACAGATACAGTTGAATTTAAGTCTTGGGTTAATGCAAGAAATATGAAGGAAATTATATCGCTTGCGGTTGATGAATTGATAGCATTTGCAAATAGCAAGGGTGGAACTGTTTATTTTGGAGTAGAAGATAATCCGGTTGTGGTTACAGGATGTGATAGAAACTATGATGGGCAACGAATTATAGAGGGGATTTATGATAGAACCATTCCACCACTATTCACCGAAATATCAGATTTTGAGTATGAGGGAAAGCTCGTTATTGCAATATCAGTTAAAGCAGATGGAAAGACATATACAACTACGGATGGTAGATGCCTGAAACGATTGGGGAGAAATTCAAAGCCAGCATATCCTGATGAATTAAGTGCTGTATATTCTTCTGTTCAGAATCCGGATTTTTCAGGAAGAATTATTGGAGAGAGTACTCTGAATGATGTAAATAAACTGGAAGTGTACAGCTTAAAGGAAAAGCTAAGAGTCAGAGATTCTAAATCTACATTGCCGGATTTGGAGGATATTGAGTTTTTAAGAGATTTACAACTTGTAAAATATGATGGAGATGTAGAAAGACTGACGATTGCTGGGTTACTGTTCGTTGGAAAAGAAGTATCTATTCAAAGATTGTTACCGCAGGCGGAAGTTATATACCTACATTATTCAGCTGATAATTTGGAGGAATATGATGCAAGGCTAGATTTGAAGTTGCCGTTGATAAGCGTTATCGACAAGTTGACAGAGCGGGTACAGGCATACAGTAAGATAGAAAATATTCAGGTAGGATTATTCAGACTTGAAGTTGAGGATTTCCCTGAAAGAGTATTTCAGGAAGCATTGCTTAATGCGTTGTCTCATAGAGACTACCAGAGTAATGCTGCGGTTTATGTAAAACAATACCCAGATCGAATAGTTATTGAAAATCCGGGAGGATTTCTTGATGGAATTACAGAGGATAATATTATAACTCATCCATCGATTCCCAGGAATAAACTAATAGCGGAGACACTTCAAAATTTGAAGTATGTCCAGAGGACAGGTCAGGGAGTAGATATTATTTATAAGGACATGGTTTCAATGGGCAAGCCATATCCAAGATATAGATCATTTAATGATGCAGTTTCGCTTACAATATTTAGTGCAATAGATAATACTGAATTTGTTAAGTTTATTACAGAAGTACAAGATAAAAATAGTAAAATTATGTCTTTGGCTGAGATGATGATATTAAGAGATCTTTTAGATAACAGAAGGGAACAGTTATCAGAGTTGTCGACAAAAGTCCAAAAATCTCTGGATGAAACGAAAAAATCATGTAATGAACTGATTAGTAGTGGATTAATAGAGATTGTTGGAAAGGAATACATGCTGACAGCTAAGGTTTATGAAGCATTAAAGTCAGATGTGGAATATACAAGAGATAAAACAGTCCAGTATATCAAGGCTAAAAATATGATTTTAGAGTATTTACAGACGAATGACCAGATAACATCTGCTAAAATACAGGAAATGTGTGGATTTACTAAACAACAGGCAAGAAGTGTTATTGACAAGATGAGAAGTGAGAAGTTAATTAACTTAAATGGCAAAGGACCGGCGGCTAGATATGTTATATTTGATGGATTGAGTGATAATTGAGTTTGGGGTAAAATAAAACTCAATAGAAAACTCAATTACGTTTAATGGCAAGTGCTGGAGTAATAAATACGCTGAAAAAATGATTGAGTGGAGTCTTTTTAAAAACTCAATTAAAACTCGTTGATGTGCGAAAAAATCACATTGGCGGGAGTATTGGAAATCCATGTAGAACCGGAACATGTGAAAGTATATACAGTTTATCGGAATGATAAAATTAATCATACTGCAAATCCGATAAAATTTAACTATGGAATGAATGCAAGGGAGCACAACGTAGAACCTATGGAGAAGACAGAATGGAATGCAAAACAAGTAGAGATTTCTTTTGTGAATACAATTCAGTGATCGGGATGGAGGTCCGATATTATCTACAGGGTTATAAAGGTACGCTGATTACCGATGGCTACCAGATAAGTCCTCAATTGTGAGTACCACAACATAAGATCCAATGATTTATCGTATCCTGAAAAATCCAAGTGACTATACAGAGTTTTTATTAAACAGTAATATTAATTTTGACAGGTGCATGGTATAGGAAAAAAGGATGAGATAAAACCAGCGTCTAAGCCCGACACATAAAGAAAGGAGAACGAAAACGATGAAAGCATTAAAAAAACAACAAATTGCGGTCATTTTGGTACTGTCTGTCGTACTCAGCACATTTGCAGCTGTTACACCTGTAAGTGCGGCATCGCTGTCTGCACAGCAGTATTTGGAAAAGATGGATATAGCGGTGCGAAACTTAAAATCATATGATTTTACGCAGACAACCGATCAGAAGATGACAATGGAAGGGCAGATCATTCAAAATAAGACGGTGGTAAAGCAAAGCGTATACAACAGTCCTCTGAAGGTAAAAAGCGTAACAGATACAACCACAGTACTTGCAGGAATGAGTTCTAAGAACCAGGCGGTTGCCTATCTGACAAAAGATGCGGATGGATTGCTGTGGGAGTACATTTCTTCCAATGGTTCCGGATATCAGAAAACAGGGATTTTAAACTATACCAATCAGATCAAAGGTATGGATATTTCCATGTATTCGGATGCAAAAATTGTGAAAAAGAAAATAAAAGTCAACCGGATCAATACCGTTCAGATTTCGGCGCAGGTAAAGGGCTCCGATGTGGTGAAATTTTTGGACCAGATGGGAATGAGCAAAGAGATCAATGCGGCAGCTGCTGTGGATTACAATACGTTGCCGGCAATCAAAGTGACCTGTTGGATCGATAAAAAAACCTGTCGTCCAGTCAGAACCACGGCGGATATGAAAGCGTTTATGAACGGGTATATGTCGGCGCTGTATCAGAAGCTGGGACAGGATCTGAAACTTGTTTATTCGCAGGCAAAAGCAACGGTAACCTATAAAAATTTTAATAAGGCTGCAACATTTACCATACCGAAGGAATGCAGATAAAGATACCACATTTTCAAAGATGACAACAACAGTTACTACGGATACAAATAAAATAATATATACGGCAAAGGTTCCGAAAGACGCTACATCTGCACGGTAAGTATTCGGTTGGAACATACACCTATCAAAAATAAATGTTTCTGAGAAGAGAGAATAGCTGTTTACGAAAACGGCTATTCTTTTTTTATCTAAAATGGCATATTTCTTGTCAGAAGCAATTGAAATTATAATTCAAATATGATAGGATAAAGTAGGCTGTCTAGTGTAGAAAAGACACATAAGGCAGAGTGGGGGATATATGTAATGTCAGAGAATGATAGTTACTACATATAAAATTATAAAACTACGGAGGAAGAAACATGAAGAACAAAGATTATTTAACAGTAAGACAGGAAGAATTAATGAATTTTCTGTGGAAGGTCAATGAGCCGCTGACTGCCAACGAGATGGCAGAGCGCCTGGCAGAAGACGGATGGAACAATGTTACATTGTTTAAGACTGTTCAGTCTCTGACAACGGATGGCTATCTGGAAGTTGTAGGACTTGAGAAAACCGTCAAGACTTATGCACGTAAACTCGCTCCGTCTATGTCAAAAGACGATTATTATGCATCTGTATTGATTAAGCGTGGAATTGACAGCAGTTCTATTGCGAACATTACAGCTGCTCTGATCGGAGCAAAAGATAAGCAGGCAAAAGAAAAAAATGCAGAGGTTATTGCAAAGTTAGAGGAGATTATTGATACCCTGAAAAATGATGAGGAATAAGAATGCAAATAACGATATTTTCGGTTTGGATGACGTTCGTTTGGTGTAGCGTTTTTATTGTACTGTGCTACATTCTCAGAAAACGATCGGTTCTGCTGAATTTATCCAGTATGACAGGAATCATCATTTTATATTTGTTTTGTCTGATCAGGCTTGCCGTCCCTGTGGAATTGCCATGGACGAAAGTGGTATCCGGAGGCAGCCTGTATAATTTCCTGTATCAGATATTCGGGTGTGAAATAACCTGTGTGGCAGGACACGAAATCTATGTCTATCATATATTTGTGGTGGCATGGGGAGTGGTCATGGCAGTTCTTCTGACGCGGTATCTGATACAGTATCACAGAGTTGTGTCGTATTTTTCAGAGATGGAAAAAACGGAAGATACAGAATTAAATAATATTTTAGATGAAATTTGTACGGATAAAGAAAAGCGGAACATTAAGATCGTACAGACAGCAGCGGTAGAAGTACCGTGTTGTATTGGGATTTTTGAGAAACGGATATTGATTCCGGACAAAAAATATTCGCGTGAAGAATTGCATTATATTATTCTACATGAATATACACATTTGGATAATAAGGATATACTGACGATACAGCTGATCAACATTTTGTGTATCGTGTTCTGGTGGAACCCGTTTGTGTATATTTTAAAAGGAGATATGTATCAGAGTATTGAGATCCGTTGTGACCAGACGGTTACAAAGAAACTTAAATCGGCAGAGCGGGGTAACTATCTGACGGTGATATTAAAAGAGTATAAGGCAAGTGTGCAGGGAAAAGAATTTCGAAAACCTGCAGGAGCCATGCCGTTGTTTGAAGATCATTCGGATCATCTGATCGAACGATTTCGTCTGGTCGCGGAGGGAAAACAAAGTAGTTTGCGTATTGGAAGAATTTTTGTTCCGGTGATTGCGGTTGCACTGTTGGTGCTTTCGTATTCACTTATCCTTCAGCCGAGGTATGATGTGCCAGAGGGAATTTATGATGTGCAAAATGGTCAATGTTGGGAGATAAAACAGAAAAATGCATATTTATATGAAAAAGCGGGGAAGTATTATCTTCATAGCGGAAATGAAAATTTCCAATTAGATAGTGAAGCTGTGGATCTTACGGAAAAAAGCGGATTTGAATTTCAGAAAGGAGAAAAATGATATGAAAAAGAAACTTTTAATTGTAGCAGCGGTATGTGCATCGTTATTTGTTGTGGGCCCTACTGTGAATGTGAGTGCAGCGGAAGTAGAGCAGGATGTGCAGGAGCAGAGTGTTCAGAACGATATTGGTGTTGCACCGTGTGCGGATGAGATTGTTACTAAATTTCGTGCTTATAATGGGAAAGTTCAGTATCGTCGTTGGAATCAGACCAGAGGATATTGGGTTGACAAGCATTGGATTAATTTGAACTAATTAAAGATTTTTGCCGGTGCAGCTGCACCGGCATTTTTTTACAAATTATTCTTTCGCAAATTATAATTCTTCCGGCAGTTCCCACGCTTGTGCCTGTTGTTCATATTCCGAAGCACGGGAGAGAAGATCCCCGGCAGAGCATGGATCACAGAGTTCATTTTCTGCCAGCGTACGGTAACATTCTGCCAGTTGAAGCAATGCTTTTTTTCCTGAAATTTCAATATCCAGAACAGGCTGTGTCTCAAATGCAGCATTGTAAAACCACAGAGAAGCTTCCTGGGGATTCTGCCGTTCCCGGTAGTATTGTCCGATCTCATAACAGATTTCGGAGCAGGAAGAACTGCACATATCTTTCAGACAGATCGAAAAGAAATCATCCACAGAATTTTGGATACGGGCAGCGTGTGCCAGAATACACGCGGATTCTGCATCAGCGTGTGCTTCATAGTGTAACGAAAAATAATCCGCCGCGCGCAGAAAATCTTCCTCATCCCCACATTTATAAAGTTCTCTTGCATACATGCGCGTGATTTTCTCCGAGAGGACATGATTTTCACGAAATGCTTTTTCAAACATGGCAAAATCCCGTTTGGCATGCATGGCATGTGGGCGGTGCAGAATATCAATATCACTGTCATAGATGACGGGATCGGTGCGGATCGTTTCGTGAACCGGATCAACCCATGAAAACGTGCGCAGGCGTTTAAAAAGTTTTGGTCGTGGTTCTTTCTTGCAGTTCTGCACGGTGTTGAAATCCGGTGGGGTGATATAGTTCATCTGAACAATTTCAATTTCCGGAAGAAGAGCACCTTTTAACCGGAGAAAACGTCTTTGATTTTCCAGATCAAGGTATTCGTCCGCATCCGGACAGTAGATGTAATCCATGGTTGCAAGCGAAAACGCATAATTTCTTGCGGCGGAGAAATCATCACACCAGGTAAAATCATAGATCCGGCTGGTGTATTGTGCGGCGATTTCTTTGGTGCGATCTGTGGAGCCGGTATCAACGATGATGATTTCGTCCATCATGGAAGCAACGGAATCCAGGCATCTTGCCAGAACCGGTTCTTCATTTTTGACAATCATACATAAACTTATTGTGATCATAATAACAGATGGTCCTTCCGAGGTTTTTCTTTTATATTACACTATCCTGCAACAGTTTTACATAGAAATAAAGAAATATACTTGTATCTTTTTTGAACCATGGCTATAATAAAATTTATGTGGTGTGAAATTATAAAACAAATTTTGGCAGATATGCGCCAGCCACTTCAATATGTGCCATGGGCACTGGTTATTGTGGTACTTGGGCTGGTTGTAACAATTGTACTTTCTGAAAAAAAGGATGGAAAAAAAGCATCCGTCCGGTTTTTTCGTATACTTTTTGCGATTTATATACTTGTGGTGATACAGATTACTTTTTTTTCCAGAGAACCCGGTTCCAGAAACGGGTGCATGAATCTGGATCTGTTTTCCACGTGGGGATACAGCGTGGTTACCCATGCATTTTTTATTGAAAATATTCTTATGACAGTGCCTTTCGGAATTCTGGCACCGCTTTGTTTTCGCCGGCTGCGGCCGATGTGGAAATGTGTTGTACTCGGAGGTGTCTGTTCGGTTCTGACGGAACTGAGCCAGTACGTGACGAAACGCGGGTATTGTGAAGTAGATGATATGCTGACCAACACCATAGGTGTTTTATGTGGTTGCATTTTGTTATGGCTGATTGAACTGATAATAAAACAAAGGAGAAAGAAATGAAGTATGATTATCTGGTGGTAGGAGCGGGATTATATGGCTCCGTATTTGCTCACGAGGCAGCAACAAGGGGGAAAAGGGTTCTGGTTGTCGATAAACGTCCGAATATTGCCGGAAATGTTTATACGGAGGACATTGAGGGAATCCATGTGCACAAGTATGGTGCACATATTTTCCATACCAACAATAAAAAGGTGTGGGATTACATTACAAAATTTGCGGAATTTAACCGCTTTACGAATTCACCGGTAGCAAATTACAAAGGGGAACTATACTCGCTTCCGTTTAATATGTACACCTTTAATAAGATGTGGGGTGTGGTGACCCCGGAGGAAGCAGCGGCGAAAATTGAGGAGCAGAAAAAAGCCGCAGGCATTACAGAACCGAAAAATCTCGAGGAACAGGCGATCAGTCTTGTGGGAACCGATATTTACGAGAAACTGATCAAAGGATATACACAGAAACAGTGGGGGCGTAAGTGTACGGATCTGCCTGCTTTTATTATCAAGCGCCTTCCGGTGCGCCTGACGTTTGATAACAATTATTTTAATGCGCTGTATCAGGGAATTCCGATGGGCGGTTACACAAAGATGGTTGAGCATCTGCTGGAGGGAATCGAAGTCCGGCTTGGGATTGATTATCTGGAGCAGAAAGAGGAACTGAAGGCTCTGGCTGAGAAAACGGTATATACGGGAGCGATAGATGCGTATTTTGATTATTCGCTCGGCGCGTTGGAATATCGTTCCGTGCGGTTTGAAATAGAACTTCTGGATACTCCGAATTTCCAGGGAAATGCAGCAGTCAATTATACGGATGCCCAGACGCCGTGGACACGTATCATTGAACACAAATGGTTTGAATTCGGCAAGGATGATGAGGGACATGATTTACCGAAGACTGTAATTTCGAGGGAGTACAGTTCGGAGTGGAAACCGGGGGATGAACCGTACTATCCGGTAAACGATGAAAAGAACGGAGCTCTTTATCAGAAATATAAAGAACTTGCGGAAAAGGAAAAAAATGTAATTTTCGGGGGAAGACTCGGAGAGTATAAGTACTATGATATGGACGCTGTGATCGCTTCTGCACTGGAAATGTGCGAAAAAGAACTGGGATAGGCTTCTAGAAAGATACAAAAAAGAGCATTCGCTGTATGATTACAGCTGGAATGCTCTTTTTGTTATACATATTTGTCCAGCATCATTCCGGAATAGATGGATGTGATGTATGGGGTTGCAAAGTTGTGACCGGGATTTTTATAGGCCACGACTATCTTGTTGACATAGTTCATCGGATTGATGGAGATATTTTCCGCTTCTTTTCCGATGGAATCCCGAAATTGGGATAAAGTTTCAAAGGTATTCTGATCACGTTCCGGAACAACTGCTTCACGGAGCGCTTCTTTATCAATAGAGATGGAGCCGTTCTCGTTCGTGACCAGACCGATCTCCTGTAAAGAACTCCGGCTCGAACCGGATATGGAAAGAATCTCTGTCTGAAGTTTGTTTCCGGCACTGGCATTGGTGTCTGCATACACGGCTGCGGTGGAGAGTATGGAATTATAGGCATCCACCAGAGACTGGATATTGTCCGCAATTGCATCCGCATCTGTTTTAAATCCAATGTTTACTTTCTCACTATCGGTTGGCTGATGTAAGGTCAGTTCAAATACCTGATTGATGGAAAATGTGTTGGTCAGGGAAGAGTGGCTTGTGCCATTCAGTGTAAAGGCGGAACTCTGTGCAGGGGAAGTGATGCGGTCAATTCCCAGCTGATCCATGATTTCCGTGGAACCTGTGCTGGCATCCGGTGCAATGGAAAAAAGTTCGGTTTCGTTATCTGCCAGACCGGTCTGTATGGAAGTCAGTTTCAGCGCACTCGAACCGTTTCCGTCGGACTGTATTTCGGCGGTAATTCCGAGACTAGAGGAGTTGACAAGCCTAGCCAGCTTGTCCAGCACATCCAGATTGGTTTCGTCGGAATTGATATTATATTGAAATTCATATGCAGCACCAGACGTATTCAGATCAAAAGAATATGCGCCGGGACGCATCGACAGTGTATTGTCTTTTAAAAAACGTCCCTGATTGATCTGGGGTGTGGCAAGCCGCTGCACTTCAATGTCAAAGTTATTGGTTTTACTTTCTTCACTTCCGTCGCCGATATAGGTCACACTGACTTTTTCGTCATCGGAAGACATGGCAACTTTCTTCTTAAAAGAATCCTCAAATGAACCGTACTGGTCGGAAAGAGATGCCACAACGTTCTGAATGGAGCGCGCGTTTTCCTTGATGTCTATGGCATATTTTTTCGCATCGGTGAGATTCGGAATTTTATAAAGAGGCGAATCTTTATTTATTTTGACAATTTTATTATAAACTTTGCGCAGTTCACTTTTCTTGTGTGAATCATAACGTGAAACCGTTTTCTGGGCATACGTCGAGATATAATAAGCGTAGGCATTATCAATCTTTGCCATTGAGATTCCCCTCCTTTCTTCCGTGAATTGAGGATTGAGAGCAGGACAGTAACAGACCTGTTCTCCTGTGAGGTGCATATCCTTTGCACCCAAAAAGATTCTACTTGAATAGTATATCGGCATCATACCGCATTTTCCATACCCTTGTATATGGTAAAATTTTACTAAAAATTCACAATTTGGCGTAAAAGCTGCAAAAAACCATAAAAACCATTGTAAAAGATGTTGACGGACATGGAAAATCATGATATAGTATGAAAGCTTGGAAGTAGGTCTTTTTTTTATGCCTTTTTTTAGGCGGGACAAAACACGAAAATTAATAACGGAGGTGGAAGTTGTGCGTACAAAGATTACATTAGCCTGCACAGAATGTCAGCGTCGTAATTACAACATGACAAAGGACAAGAAGACTCATCCGGACAGAATGGAAACCAAGAAGTACTGTAGATTCTGCAAGACTCATACAGTTCATAAGGAAACCAAATAGTCCGTACAGAGCAAAGGAGTTATGAAATGGGACAGACAGAAAACGTTGAAAAGGCTCCAAAGACAAGCTGGTTTGACGGTGTAAAGGCAGAGTTCAAAAAGATCATCTGGCCGGAACAGAAATCAGTTGTCAGACAGACCATTGCAGTGATTGTTACATCCGTTGTAGTCGGTCTTATTATTGCACTGCTGGATTGGGCAATTCAGCACGGTGTGAATTTCCTTGTTGGTTTGAAATTTTAACGGAGGCATAGTGATTTATGGCAGAGGCGAACTGGTATGTAGTTCATACCTATTCAGGTTATGAGAACAAAGTCAAAGCGAATATTGACAAGACAATTGAGAACAGACATCTGGAAGACCAGATTTTGGAGGTCCGTGTTCCTCTTGAGGAAGTGACGGAAGTTAAAAACGGAGTGAAAAAACAGGTTTCCAAGAAAATGTTCCCGGGCTATGTGCTGATTCATATGATTATGAATGACGATACATGGTATGTTGTCCGCAATACCCGCGGTGTGACAGGGTTCGTTGGACCGGGAAGCAAACCGGTGCCACTCACAGATGCTGAAATGAGACCGCTCGGAATCAAAGCTGAAAACGTTGTGGTGGATTTCGCGGAAGGCGACATGATCGTTGTTATCGGCGGTGTCTGGAAAGATACCTGCGGTGTGATTACAGCGATGAACCATAACAAACAGACGGTTACGATCAATGTGGATCTGTTCGGTCGCGAAACACCGGTAGAAGTAAGTTTCGCAGATGTAAAGAAGATGAATTAAGGAGGCAATTCCAATGGCAAAGAAAGTTGAAGGATACATTAAGCTGCAGATTCCTGCTGGAAAGGCAACACCTGCTCCTCCAGTCGGACCGGCACTTGGACAGCACGGTGTAAACATCGTTGAGTTTACAAAGCAGTTTAATGCAAAGACAGCCGATCAGGGCGACTTAATTATCCCTGTAGTTATTACAGTATATGCAGACAGAAGCTTTAGCTTTATTACTAAAACTCCTCCTGCACCAGTACTGATCAAGAAAGCCTGCAAGATCAAGTCTGGTTCCGGTGAACCAAACAAGACAAAGGTCGCAAAGATTACAAAGGCACAGGTTCAGGAAATCGCTGAGCTGAAGATGCCTGACTTAAACGCTGCAAATATCGAAGCTGCCATGAGCATGATCGCTGGTACAGCAAGATCTATGGGTGTTGAAGTAGTAGACTAATCTAAGTTTAAGAAGAAATGTGGGAGGGTAATTGATTTCCCACCCGATATTACCACCAGGAGGTTTATATTTCATGAAAAGAGGAAAGAAATATCAGGACGCTGTAAAGGCATACGATAGAAGTGCTCAGTACGATGTTGCTGAAGCAATCGACCTCGTAAAGAAGAATGCCACAGCAAAATTTGATGAGACAATCGAACTTCATCTTAGAACGGGCTGTGATGGACGTCACGCAGAGCAGCAGATCCGTGGTGCGGTTGTACTGCCACACGGAACAGGTAAGACCGTTAAGGTATTGGTTTTCGCAAAGGGAACCAAGGTAGACGAGGCACAGGCAGCAGGAGCTGACTTCGTTGGAGGAGAGGAATTAATTCCGAAGATCCAGAACGAGGGATGGTTAGACTTCGATGTTGTAGTTGCTACACCGGATATGATGGGTGTTGTAGGACGTCTGGGACGTGTCCTTGGACCGAAGGGCTTAATGCCAAACCCAAAAGCTGGTACAGTTACCATGGATGTTACCAAAGCTGTTAATGACATCAAAGCCGGTAAGATTGAGTATCGTTTGGACAAGACAAATATTATCCACGTGCCAGTTGGAAAAGCTTCATTTACAAGTGAGCAGTTGAACGACAACTTCCAGTCTCTTATGGGCGCAATCAACAAGGCTAAGCCTTCAAGCTTAAAGGGTCAGTACATTAAGAGTGCTGTATTAACTTCTACAATGGGACCTGGCGTAAAGCTTAACGTTGTAAAGATTGCTCAGTAATAGAAAAATCAGAAGTCGGGAACCGGAAACGGTTCCTGATGAAATGATAAAATGTATGATCAGACTTACACAAGCAAAATGCGGAAAACACTTGACATCCGCATAAGAACATATTATAATAGCAAAGCATATTGCCGAAGACAGTAAGGTGCTATCGCATATTGCGACAGCGTAAAGGGAAATCCACCTACCGAGGGAATTTTTGATGATAATCGTCATAAAGAATGATACCCCTCTGCTGTAAGGCGGAGGGTTTTTATTATACCTCACGCTATATGCAAGAAATAAAATAAGGAGGTAAATGAATCGTGGCAAAGGTAGAATTAAAGCAGCCGATCGTTCAGGAGATTTCTGAAACAATTAAGGACGCACAGTCACTTGTAGTAGTTGACTACCGTGGACTTACAGTTGCTGAGGATACACAGCTTCGTAAAAATTTAAGAGAAGCTGGCGTAACTTACAAAGTATACAAAAATACTTTAGTAAACCGCGCAATCGAGGGAACAGAGTTCGAGAGCTTAAAGGATGTCCTGGAAGGACCTAACGCATTTGCAGTATCTACAGAAGATGCTACAGCTCCAGCCAGAGTTCTGGCAGAGTTCGCAAAGAAGGCTCCAAGCCTTGAGATCAAGGCCGGCGTTGTAGAAGGAACATACTATGATGCAGAGGGAATGAAGCAGATCGCAAGTGTACCAAGCAGAGAAGTACTTCTTTCCAAATTACTTGGAAGCTTACAGTCACCTATCACAAATCTTGCTCGCGTTCTTAATCAGATCGCAGAGAAGGGTGGCGCAGCAGATGCAGCAGCAGACGCAGCACCGGCTGAGGAAGCACCAGCAGCAGAATAATTATTAAAAATAAAATTATAACGGAGGAAATAATCATGGCAAAGTTAACAACAGCAGAGTTTATCGATGCTATCAAAGAGTTAAGCGTATTAGAGTTAAATGACCTTGTAAAGGCATGTGAAGAAGAGTTCGGCGTATCTGCAGCAGCAGGCGTTGTAGTAGCAGCAGCAGGCGGAGACGCAGCAGCAGCTGAAGAGAAGACTGAGTTCGACGTAGAGTTAACAGAAGTTGGACCGAACAAGGTTAAGGTTATCAAGGTTGTTCGTGAGATCACAGGTCTTGGACTGAAGGAAGCTAAGGACGCTGTTGATGGCGCACCTAAGGTAATCAAGGAGCAGGCTGACAAGGCATCTGCTGAAGACGCTAAGGCTAAACTTGAGGCTGAAGGAGCAAAGGTTACATTAAAGTAGTCTGTGCTTAAACGACGAGAAACCAATAATAACCCGGCAGAGATGCTTGCATTTCTGTTGGGTTATTTTATTTAGCTGTATCCCCTCTTTCTATCTGAAAAAGTTCTCAAAAATAATTCTTGCAATTCCCTTGATTTTATTGTATAGTATAAGTTGCACTATTGTGGTGCACTAGGCATTTCCATGCTCTTTTTTAGGAAAAACTAGATTGAAATAAAAACGAGAGGTGAAACGTCAATGGAGAAAAACAGAATACGTCCAGTCAAGGCTGGAAAAGGCTTGCGTATGAGTTACTCAAGACAGAAAGAGGTTTTGCAGATGCCAAACCTGATCGAAGTCCAGAAGAATTCTTATCAGTGGTTCCTGGATGAAGGTTTAAAAGAAGCATTTGCAGATATCTCCCCGATCACGGATTACAGTGGTCATCTGAGCCTGGATTTCGTCGATTTTACACTGTGCGAAGACGATGTGAAATATACAATCCCGGAATGCAAAGAGAGAGATGCGACATATGCAGCACCTTTGAAAGTCAAGGTTAGACTTCATAACAAAGAGACAGATGAGATTAACGAACATGAAATTTTCATGGGTGATCTTCCTCTTATGACAGAGACAGGTACGTTCGTTATCAACGGTGCAGAACGTGTAATCGTCAGCCAGTTGGTTCGTTCCCCTGGTATCTATTACGGAATTGCTCATGATAAAGTGGGTAAAACTCTTTATTCATGTACTGTTATCCCGAACCGTGGTGCATGGCTCGAGTATGAGACTGACTCCAATGACGTTTTCAGTGTAAGAGTAGATAGAACCCGTAAAGTGCCGATTACCGTATTGCTTCGTGCACTTGGTGTAGGTACCAACCAGCAGATCATTGACATGTTCGGCGAGGAGCCAAAGATTCTGGCATCCCTGCAGAAGGACCCGGCGATCACAGAGCGTGAGCCACAGGGAAGCTTTGAGGCTGGTTTATTAGAGTTATATAAAAAGATCCGTCCGGGTGAGCCGCTTTCCGTAGAAAGTGCGGAGAGTCTGATCACTGCCATGTTCTTCGATCCGAGAAGATATGACCTGGCAAAAGTAGGACGTTATAAATTTAATAAGAAGCTTGCTTTAAAGAACCGTATCAACGGACAGGTTCTGGCAGAGGATGTACTGGATCCTTCTACCGGAGAAGTAATTGCAGAGGCAGGCACAACTGTTGACCGTGATCTGGCAGATCAGATTCAGAATGCTGCAGTTCCGGCGCTCTGGATTCAGACAGAGACACGTAACGTAAAAGTTCTTTCTTCTATGATGGTAGATATCAGAAGCTGGATTCCTGAAATTGAGGACCCGAAGGCTATTGGTGTTACAGAACTGGTATATTATCCGGCTCTGCAGCAGATTATGGAAGAAAACGAGACATTGGAAGAGCGTATCGCTGCAATTAAGAGAGATATTGCAGACCTGATTCCAAAGCATATTACAAAAGAGGATATCTTCGCATCCATCAACTATAATATGCATCTGGAGTGGGGCATCGGAACAGATGACGATATTGACCACTTAGGAAACCGTCGTATCCGTGCTGTCGGTGAATTGTTACAGAACCAGTATCGTATCGGTCTTTCCCGTCTGGAAAGAGTGGTTCGTGAGCGCATGACAACTCAGGATCTTGAGGGAATTTCCCCACAGAGTCTGATCAACATCAAACCGGTTACGGCTGCGGTAAAAGAGTTCTTCGGATCTTCCCAGCTGTCACAGTTTATGGATCAGAACAACCCACTGGGTGAGCTGACACATAAGAGACGTCTTTCTGCATTGGGACCTGGCGGTTTGTCCAGAGACCGTGCCGGATTCGAAGTACGAGATGTCCATTATTCCCATTATGGACGTATGTGCCCGATTGAGACGCCTGAAGGACCAAACATCGGTCTGATCAACTCTCTGGCATGCTACGCAAGAATTAATGAGTACGGATTTGTTGAGGCTCCGTACCGTAAGATTGATAAATCAGATAAAGACAATCCTCGTGTTACAGACGAAGTTGTATACATGACTGCGGATGAGGAAGATAATTACCATGTAGCGCAGGCGAACGAAAAACTGGATGAGGATGGACATTTTGTTCGTAATTCCGTATCCGGCCGTTACCGTGAAGAAACGCAGGAGTACGATAAGACTGCATTCGATTACATGGACGTATCTCCAAAGATGGTGTTCTCCGTTGCTACAGCACTGATTCCGTTCCTGCAGAACGATGATGCAAACCGAGCACTGATGGGATCTAACATGCAGCGTCAGGCAGTGCCGCTTCTTACCACCGAGGCACCTGTAGTAGGAACCGGTATGGAGACAAAGACAGCGGTCGATTCCGGTGTCTGTGTACTTGCAAAAGAAGCAGGTATCGTGGAGAGTTCTGAGTCTAATCGTATCGTAGTACGTGAGGAGGACGGAAATCGCAGAGAATATATTCTGACAAAGTTTGCACGAAGCAACCAGTCCAACTGCTACAACCAGAGACCAATCGTGTTCAAGGGACAGAAAGTAGCAAAGGGTGAGGTGATCGCTGATGGACCATCTACATCCAATGGTGAGCTGGCACTTGGAAAGAACCCGCTGATCGGCTTCATGACATGGGAAGGTTATAACTACGAGGATGCCGTTCTTTTGAGTGAGCGTCTGGTAGAGTATGATGTATATACTTCTGTCCATATTGAGGAATACGAAGTAGAGTCTCGTGATACAAAGCTCGGACCGGAAGAGATTACAAGAGATGTACCGGGTGTCGGTGATGATGCATTAAAGGATCTTGACGAGCGCGGAATCATCCGTGTCGGTGCCGAAGTCCGTGCCGGAGACATTCTGGTAGGAAAGGTTACACCAAAGGGAGAGACAGAGCTTACCGCAGAAGAGAGACTGCTTCGCGCAATCTTCGGTGAAAAAGCGCGTGAGGTTCGTGACACTTCCCTGAAAGTGCCGCACGGTGCATATGGTATTGTTGTAGATGCCAAAGTATTTACCAGAGAAGATGGCGATGAGTTATCTCCTGGTGTAAATGAGTCTGTTCGTATTTACATTGCCCAGAAACGTAAGATTTCTGTTGGTGATAAGATGGCCGGACGTCATGGTAACAAGGGTGTCGTTTCCCGTGTATTACCTGTAGAAGATATGCCATATCTTCCAAATGGCCGTCCACTTGACATTGTATTAAATCCTCTGGGTGTGCCTTCCCGAATGAACATCGGACAGGTGCTGGAGATTCACTTAAGCCTTGCTGCGAAGGCACTTGGTTTTAATATCGAGACTCCGGTATTCGATGGCGCAAAAGAGATTGATATCCAGGATACACTGGAACTTGCAAATGACTATGTAAACATGCCGTTTGATGCAGAGGAAGCAGAAGACGGAGAAGAAAACTTCTACGATAAGTATAAAGATACTCTGAGAGAGGACGTTATGGATTATCTTTCAGAGAATCGTGCACACAGAAGTCTGTGGAAGGGTGTTCCGATTTCCCGTGACGGAAAGGTTCAGCTGCGTGACGGACGTACCGGAGAATACTTCGACGGAAAAGTCACAATCGGACACATGCATTATCTGAAACTGCATCATCTGGTTGATGATAAGATCCATGCACGTTCTACAGGTCCTTACTCCTTAGTTACACAGCAGCCGCTGGGTGGTAAAGCACAGTTCGGTGGTCAGCGATTCGGAGAGATGGAGGTATGGGCACTGGAAGCTTATGGTGCTGCATATACTCTGCAGGAGATCCTGACTGTTAAGTCCGATGATGTCGTAGGACGAGTAAAGACATACGAGGCTATTATCAAAGGCGAGAATATCCCTGAGCCGGGTGTTCCGGAATCTTTCAAGGTACTTTTGAAAGAGTTACAGTCTCTTGGTCTGGATGTCAAAGTGCTTGACGAAGACAGAAATGAAGTAGAACTCATTGAAACCAGTGAGTACGGAAATACCGATATCAATGCCATCATTGGAAATGACAGAGATGACAGAGATTATGCATTTGAAGACAGTGAGTCGTTTGAAAAACACGGATTTACCAAGCAGGAGTTCGATTCCGAGAATGAAGAGCTTGTCAATGTAGAACCGGAAAATGATAACGATGATGAAGATTTCGGCGATGCTGATGATCTCTTTGATGACGCAGAAGAAGTTCTTGATGATGAAGAGTAATTGGGAAGGAGTGTCATAAATGCCAGAAACAAATAAAAAGGACATGAATCAGGCAATGCAGTTTGATGCGATCCAGATTGGATTAGCATCACCTGAGAAGATCCGTGAGTGGTCTCATGGCGAAGTAAAAAAGCCGGAGACAATCAATTACAGAACCTTAAAGCCTGAGAAGGATGGTCTTTTCTGTGAGAAAATTTTTGGACCGCAGAAAGACTGGGAATGTCATTGTGGTAAATATAAAAAGATTCGTTATAAAGGTGTTGTCTGCGACCGCTGTGGTGTAGAAATTACAAAATCCAGTGTTCGTAGAGAGCGTATGGGACATATTGAGCTGGCAGCTCCGGTTTCCCATATCTGGTATTTCAAGGGAATTCCATCCCGTATGGGTCTGATCCTTGATTTATCTCCGCGTGTACTTGAGCGTGTGCTTTATTTCGCTTCTTATATTGTGCTTGATGCAGGAGATACTTCTCTTGCATACAAGCAGGTACTTTCTGAGGCAGAATATCAGGAAGCAAGAGAGCAGTACGGAAGTGCATTCCGTGTGGGCATGGGAGCAGAAGCCATCCATGAACTGCTTGCTGCGATTGATCTGGAAAAAGATTCTGCAGAGCTGAAAGCAGAGTTAGAGAATGCAACGGGACAGAAGCGTGCACGTATTATCAAGCGTCTGGAAGTTGTAGAAGCATTCCGTGAGTCCGGAAATAAGCCGGAGTGGATGATCATGACGGTTATCCCGGTTATTCCGCCGGATTTACGTCCGATGGTTCAGCTGGATGGTGGTCGTTTTGCAACATCTGATCTGAATGATCTGTATCGTAGAATTATTAACCGTAACAACCGTCTGAGAAGACTGCTTGATCTTGGTGCACCGGATATTATCGTGCGCAATGAGAAACGTATGTTACAGGAAGCGGTTGATGCCCTGATCGATAATGGCCGTCGTGGACGTCCGGTTACCGGTCCTGGAAACAGAGCACTGAAGTCTCTGTCTGATATGTTAAAGGGTAAGGGCGGACGTTTCCGTCAGAACCTGTTAGGAAAGCGAGTTGACTACTCCGGACGTTCCGTTATCTGTGTAGAGCCAAAACTTAAGATCTATCAGTGTGGTCTGCCAAAAGAGATGGCAATCGAGCTGTTTAAGCCGTTTGTTATGAAAGAATTGGCAGCTAAAGGAATTGCTCATAATATCAAGAGCGCCAAGAAAATGGTAGAAAGACTTCAGCCGGAGGTATGGGATGTGCTTGAAGAAGTAATCAAAGAGCATCCGGTTATGTTAAACCGTGCCCCTACACTGCACAGACTTGGTATTCAGGCGTTCGAGCCAATCCTTGTAGAAGGTAAGGCAATTAAGCTTCATCCGCTGGTATGTACCGCGTTCAACGCCGATTTCGACGGTGACCAGATGGCTGTGCATCTTCCTCTGTCCGTAGAAGCTCAGGCAGAATGCCGTTTTATGCTGTTATCACCAAACAACCTGCTGAAGCCGTCTGATGGTGGTCCGGTAGCCGTTCCTTCCCAGGATATGGTCCTCGGAGTATACTATCTGACTATGCACAAACTGGCAGATTATAAGGATAAAAAAGATGCAGTTGCTGTTTCCGATAAAGTGTATAACGATATTGAGGAATTAAAGAAAGCAACCACACCGGACCCGAAGACAGGAAAGAGTGAGATCGGATTGTATGATCTGATCTGGTTTGAAGATACAACAGACAATAACCGTCGGGTATTATGTAAGCCAATGGATCTGTTCGGATATCATTACGGAAGCATGAATCAGGCATTGCTTGCGTATGAGAATGGAGAGATTACACTTCATCAGAATATTTATGTATACCGTAAGGCAACTATGGCTGACGGAACAGAAGTATCCGGATTTATCAAGACAACACTTGGTCTTCTGATTTTCAATGAGATTATTCCGCAGGATCTGGGATTTGTAGACCGCAGTACCCCGGAGAATGCTTTGAAGCTGGAAATTGATTTCCATGTTGGAAAGAAACAGATCAAACAGATTCTGGAGAAGGTTATTAATATTCATGGTGCGACAAAGACTGCCGAGGTACTGGATGATGTCAAGGCAATGGGTTATGGATATTCCACAAGAGCTGCCATGACCGTATCAATTTCCGATATGACAGTGCCACCACAGAAGCCACAGATGATCGAGCAGGCACAGAATACGGTAGACCGGATCACACGTCAGTATAAGCGTGGTCTTATCACAGAAGAAGAGCGTTATAAGGAAGTTGTAGAGACCTGGAAAGAGACGGATGATGAGCTGACAACAGCACTTCTTACCGGACTTGACAAGTACAACAACATCTTCATGATGGCCGATTCCGGAGCCCGTGGTTCTGATAAACAGATCAAGCAGCTGGCCGGTATGCGTGGATTGATGGCCGATACAACCGGTAGAACCATCGAGCTGCCAATCAAGTCAAACTTCCGTGAAGGTCTGGACGTACTGGAGTACTTCATGTCAGCGCATGGAGCACGTAAAGGTCTGTCCGATACCGCACTTCGTACGGCCGATTCCGGATACCTGACCAGACGTCTGGTTGATGTATCCCAGCATATGATCGTTCGTGAGTCTGACTGTTGTGCAGGAACAAACCGTGAGATTCCGGGAATGATCGTTAAGGCATTTATGGAAGGCAAGGAGGAAATCGAAAGTCTGGAAGAACGTATTACCGGACGTTTCTCATGCGAGACAATTTGTGACAAAGACGGAAATGTTATTGTTAAAGCAAACCATATGATTACACCTCGCCGTGCGGCGGATGTTGTGAATAAAGGCGTTGATGAAAAGGGAAATCCGATTACAAGTGTGAAGATCCGTACCATTCTTACCTGCCGTTCCCACATGGGTGTATGCGCGAAATGTTACGGTGCCAACATGGCAACCGGTCAGGCGGTACAGGTTGGTGAAGCGATCGGTATTATCGCCGCACAGTCCATCGGTGAGCCTGGTACACAGCTTACCATGAGAACATTCCATACCGGTGGTGTGGCCGGTAACGATATTACACAGGGTCTTCCTCGTGTAGAGGAAATCTTCGAGGCACGTAAGCCAAAGGGACTTGCAATTATTACAGAGTTCGGCGGCATTGCTACCATTAAGGATACAAAGAAAAAGCGTGAAGTTATCGTTACAGATCCGGAGTCCGGAGAGACAAAGACTTACCTGATTCCTTATGGATCGCGTATTAAGATCATGGATGGTGCCGTACTTGAAGCCGGTGATGAACTGACCGAAGGTTCTGTAAATCCACATGATATCTTAAAAATCAAAGGTGTGCGTGCCGTACAGGATTACATGCTTCGTGAAGTACAGCGTGTATATCGTCTGCAGGGTGTAGAAATCAACGATAAGCATATTGAGGTTATCGTTCGACAGATGTTACAGAAGATCCGCGTAGAAGAGAATGGAGATTCCGATCTTCTTCCGGGCAGCATGGTAGATTCTCTTGATTTCCTTGAACTGAACGAAAAGCTTGAGGAAGAAGGCAAGGAACAGGCAGTTGGTTCCCAGGTATTACTTGGTATCACAAAAGCATCCCTTGCAACAAATTCATTCCTGTCAGCTGCATCCTTCCAGGAGACCACGAAGGTTCTTACGGAAGCAGCAATCAAGGGCAAGATTGATCCGTTGATCGGTATGAAAGAGAACGTTATCATCGGTAAGTTGATTCCGGCAGGTACCGGTATGAAGAGATACCGCAATATCAAACTGGACAGTGATGTGAACGAAGAAGAAGAGTTCTCATTTGACGATCTGGAAGATTTCACTATGGATGAAGAAGAGGAAATGATCCCGACAGTAACCGTTCCGGATGGAACAGATCTGTCAGCCGTTTCCGGAACTGATGAGGATTCATCGGAAGAATAAATTACAGCACAGATAATAGAATCTGTGAAGATACAAAAGAGGGAGAGCAAATCTCCCTCTTTTTCATGTATTTTTTAAAAGTGGGTTGACAAGCACAACAGAAATTTATATAATATTTTAGCGTGCATTGTGGTATGATGCATGCTTGAAGAATAATACAGGAGGTGAAAATAATGCCAACATTTAACCAGTTAGTAAGAAAAGGACGTCAGACTACTGTAAAGAAGTCTACAGCACCTGCACTTCAGAGAAGCTTTAACTCTCTGCAGAAGAAGCCAATCAATACTTCTTCTCCACAGAAGAGAGGTGTTTGTACTGCTGTTAAGACAGCAACTCCTAAGAAGCCTAACTCAGCTCTTCGTAAGATCGCCAGAGTTCGTCTTTCCAACGGAATCGAAGTAACATCTTATATCCCAGGTGAAGGACACAACTTACAGGAGCATAGTGTTGTTCTGATCCGTGGTGGTCGTGTTAAGGATTTACCTGGTACACGTTACCATATCATCCGTGGTACATTAGATACCGCTGGTGTTGCGAACAGAAAGCAGGCCCGTTCTAAGTACGGCGCTAAGAAACCAAAGGCAGCTAAATAATAAACAGATTATTTGGCAGACAATGGGTCACAAACAGAGCTAAATAGGTTTAGTGTTGGGATTATTGTTGTATCCGCTACCGGATATAACCTACTCATTATATAGCCCGCACGAACACATTAGAGAGACACATGTGAGTACCGTTGAATTAATTAAAAATGATTAAGGAGGGAAGTAACGTGCCACGTAAAGGACATACTCAGAAAAGAGACGTATTAGCAGATCCGTTATACAACAACAAAGTGGTTACCAAGCTTATCAACAACATTATGTTAGATGGTAAGAAAGGTGTTGCACAGAAGATCGTATACGGCGCTTTTACTAAAGTAGAAGAGAAGACAGGAAAGCCAGCAATCGAGGTATTCGAGGAGGCTATGAACAACGTTATGCCAGCTCTTGAAGTTAAGGCAAGACGTATCGGTGGAGCTACCTATCAGGTACCTATCGAGGTTCGCCCGGATCGTCGTCAGGCATTAGCTCTTCGTTGGTTAACAACTTTCTCACGTGCTAGAGGTGAGAAGACTCAGGAAGAGAGACTGGCAAACGAGATCATGGATGCTGCAAACAATACTGGTGCAGCAGTTAAGAGAAAAGAAGATATGCACAAGATGGCAGAGGCAAACAAGGCCTTCGCACATTACAGATTCTAATTGGAAATCTAATAGGAGGAAAAAACCTTGGCTGGAAGAGAATATCCACTTGAGAGAACCAGAAATATCGGAATTATGGCTCATATCGATGCTGGTAAGACAACATTAACAGAGCGTATTCTGTATTATACTGGTGTTAACTATAAAATCGGTGATACTCATGAAGGTACTGCTACCATGGACTGGATGGAGCAGGAGCAGGAAAGAGGTATCACAATTACTTCAGCCGCTACAACATGTCACTGGACAGAAGAAGAGTTCACAAAGCCGAAAAAGGGCGCTCTTGAGCATCGTATCAACATCATCGATACTCCTGGACACGTAGACTTTACAGTAGAGGTTGAGCGTTCACTCCGTGTATTGGACGGCGCCGTTGGTGTCTTCTGTGCAAAGGGTGGTGTTGAGCCTCAGTCAGAGAATGTATGGCGTCAGGCTGATACCTACAATGTACCTCGTATGGCATTCATCAATAAGATGGATATCTTAGGTGCAAACTTTTACGGTGCTGTAGATCAGATCCGTGAGAGATTAGGAAAGAACGCAATCGTTCTTCAGTTACCAATCGGTAAAGAAGATGATTTCAAGGGAATCATTGATCTGTTCGAGATGAAAGCATATATCTACAACGATGAGAAGGGTGATAACATCACTGTTACAGATGATCTTGGAGATATGGCTGATCAGGCAGCAGAGTATCGTACAGAACTCATTGAGAAGATCTGTGAGTTAGATGACGATTTAATGATGCAGTACCTTGAGGGCGAAGAGCCATCCGTTGATGATATGAAGAAGGTTCTTCGTAAAGGAACATGTGAGTGTACGGCAGTGCCTGTTTGCTGTGGTTCTGCATACAGAAACAAGGGTGTTCAGAAGTTACTGGATGCTATTATCGAATATATGCCAGCTCCAACAGACATCCCTGCAATCAAGGGTGTTGACCTGGATGGCAACGAGATCGAGAGACATTCATCTGATGATGAGCCTTTCGCAGCTCTTGCATTCAAGATTATGGCAGATCCATTCGTAGGAAAACTTGCTTACTTCCGTGTTTATTCCGGAACATGTAAGTCTGGTTCTTACGTGTTAAATGCAACAAAGGATAAGAAGGAACGTGTTGGACGTATTCTTCAGATGCATGCAAACAAGAGACAGGAGTTAGACATTGTTTACTCTGGTGATATCGCAGCAGCAGTTGGATTTAAGTTCACTACTACCGGTGATACCATCTGTGATGAGCAGCATCCGGTTATCCTTGAGTCTATGGAATTCCCAGAGCCAGTTATCGAGCTCGCAATTGAGCCTAAAACAAAAGCTGGACAGGGCAAGTTAGGTGAAGCATTAGCAAAACTTGCTGAAGAAGATCCTACATTCCGTGCACATACAGATCAGGAAACTGGTCAGACAATCATTGCCGGAATGGGTGAGTTACATCTGGAGATCATCGTTGACCGTCTGCTTCGTGAGTTCAAGGTAGAAGCAAACGTAGGTGCTCCTCAGGTAGCATACAAAGAGACATTTACAAAGGCTGTTGATCAGGAATACAAGTACGCTAAGCAGTCCGGTGGTCGTGGACAGTACGGACATTGTAAGGTACGTTTCGAGCCGATGGATGCCAACGGAGAAGAACTGTTCAAGTTCGATTCCGAGGTTGTCGGTGGTGCTATTCCGAAGGAATACATCCCAGCAATCGGTGAAGGTATTGAGGAAGCTACAAAGGCTGGTTCCCTTGGCGGATTCCCTGTTGTAGGTATCCATGCTACCGTATATGACGGATCTTACCATGAAGTCGATTCTTCCGAGATGGCATTCCATATTGCCGGATCTATGTGTTTCAAGGAAGCTATGGCTAAGGCAGCTCCAGTATTACTTGAGCCTATCATGAAAGTTGAGATTACTATGCCGGAAGAGTACATGGGAGATGTTATCGGTGACGTTAACTCCCGTCGTGGACGTATCGAAGGTATGGATGATCTGGGCGGCGGTAAGATTGTACACGCTTATGTACCACTTGCTGAGATGTTCGGATACTCAACAGACTTACGTTCTAAGACACAGGGTCGTGGTAACTACTCTATGTTCTTCGAGAAGTATGAGCCAGTTCCAAAGAACGTACAGGAGAAGCTTCTGTCTAATAAGGCAAAATAATAGAAAAAGCTTGAAATATAGCTGATTATTCGCTATAATCGAGTTAGTCGGTTTGACAACCTAAAACCATAAAAACAAGCCCAAAACCGGGCATAAAATGAAGGAGGACATTTCAAAATGGCAAAGGCTAAATTTGAAAGAACAAAACCACATTGTAATATTGGTACCATCGGTCACGTAGATCATGGTAAAACAACTTTAACAGCAGCTATTACAAAGGTATTAGCAGCTCGTGTTGCTGGTAACGAAGCAACAGATTTCGAGAACATCGATAAGGCTCCAGAAGAGAGAGAGCGTGGTATCACAATTTCTACAGCTCACGTTGAGTATGAGACAGAGAAGAGACATTACGCACACGTTGACTGTCCTGGACATGCTGACTACGTAAAGAACATGATCACTGGTGCAGCTCAGATGGATGGTGCTATCCTCGTTGTTGCTGCTACTGATGGTGTTATGGCTCAGACAAAGGAGCACATCCTCCTTTCTCGTCAGGTAGGTGTACCTTACATCATCGTTTTCTTAAACAAGTGCGATATGGTAGACGATCCAGAACTTATCGAGTTAGTAGAGATGGAAGTTACCGAGCAGCTTGAAGAGTATGGTTTCAATGATTGCCCAATCATCAAGGGTTCTGCTTTAAAGGCTCTTGAAGATCCTAACGGAGAGTGGGGAGACAAGATCATGGAGCTTATGGATACTGTTGATTCTTATATCCCAGATCCAGAGCGTGATACAGATAAGCCATTCCTTATGCCAGTAGAGGACGTATTCACAATCACAGGTCGTGGTACTGTTGCAACTGGTAGAGTAGAGCGTGGTACATTACATCTGAACGACGAACTTGAAATCCTTGGTGTTAAGGAAGATGTTCTTAAGACAGTTGTAACTGGTATCGAGATGTTCCGTAAGCAGTTAGACGAGGCTATGGCTGGTGATAACATCGGTGCATTACTTCGTGGTGTAAACCGTGACCAGATCGTTCGTGGACAGGTTCTTGCTAAGCCAGGTACTGTAACTTGCCATCACAAGTTCACAGCTCAGGTTTACGTTTTAACAAAGGATGAAGGTGGACGTCATACTCCATTCTTCAACAACTATCGTCCACAGTTCTACTTCAGAACAACAGACGTAACAGGTGTTTGCGAGCTTCCAGCAGGAACAGAGATGTGCATGCCTGGTGATAACGTAGAGATGACAATCGAGCTCATCCATCCAGTAGCTATGGAGCAGGGTCTTACATTCGCTATCCGTGAGGGTGGACGTACAGTAGGATCTGGACGTGTTGCTACAATCATCGAGTAATTATAAATTGCTTAAAATTAAGGGTTCCCATTATTGGGAGCCCTTTTTTGGTACCATTGCAGCTCTTTCATGATAGCATCCGGCATTGTTATGGTTCTTATGCCGTTGGTTGTCTTTTTGTGGGGACAGAATGCCACTTTTTGGAAAGAGTTATGCGGATATGTTATGGTATTGGACGTAAAATTGATATTAGAAGGTGTGAGCGCGAGCAATTCACCAAACTACATACCGGAATAAAACAGAAGCTGCAGAGCAGTGTGTGCAGTTGGATTATCTACCAGGGCAATGAAGTGGTTGTACTGATCGAGCATTTAGAAGAAGAAAAGACAATAGTAACGACATTTAGAAATTATGCAGAGGTAAAGAAAGCATGAATGGAAGATTACACCGTGGCTCGTGTGACAACCGGGATCAATACGGAGAAAACGGACATTTTAATTTCTGTAGGAAACTTTGGCTTTGCATAAGTTGGATCTATTCTTCGGATATATCATAGTCAGTGGCTGTATCAGAAAATTTTGTATCCCAAATGGCTTCTTCAATGGTTTGTAAACATTCATCTGTATGTTTGGAAATGTCTTGTCCCCAGAAGTGAAGGACAGTATAGCCTAGAAATAGAAGCTTTTTATCATTTTCATAATCACGATTACGGTTTCGTTCGATTTTTTTGATCCAAAAGTCTGCATTTTTCCCATTTTCAAGTCGGAGTTTGAGAATCTCCCAATCCTTTCCGTGAAAAAATTCACTATCGCAAAAAATAGCAATTTTATATTTGGTAAGAACAATGTCAGGAGAACCAGGGAGAGCCTTATAATTTTTACGATAGCGATAACCTTTGTGCCATAGAGCTTTTCGGAGCAATAGCTCTATGGAAGTATCTTTACTGTGGATCTTACGCATATTGTTTGAAACAGTAGCGGAATCACGTGACATATAGGTACCTTCTTTCTGCCAGAACTTCTGAGAATATATTATCAAATAACAGGATAAATAGCAAACGGGTTAAGAAACATGCAAGAGGAAATCTAACGATATGGTGAGAAAATTGCTTGTTGCTAATTGTGGTATATGATAAAATATGAGTTGTACTATTTTTGATTTTGGAGGAATTTTAATGGCGATTTGTTATGACAAATTATGGAAATTACTGATAGATAAAAAAATGAACCGCACAGAATTGAAGGAAGCGTCAGGAATAAGTTTTAATGTGTTAGCTCGATTAGGAAAGAATGAGCCAGTTTCATTTGAATCAATAGAAAAAATATGTTTTACATTAAATTGCAAGATAGAAGATGTTGTAGAGATACAAAAAGACGAACCAATACAAATCGATAGTGATGCATTTACAACCATAGAACTGTTTGCTGGAGCTGGCGGTTTGGCTTTAGGGATAGAAAAAGCTGGATTTGAACCATTGGGACTAATAGAGTTTGATAAAGATGCTGCAGAATCTTTGAAAACCAATAGGCCGAACTGGAGAGTTATTCATGATGATATAGCTAATATATCTTGTTTAGATTTGGAAGATTATTTTGGCATAAAAAAAGGAGACCTGGATTTATTATCGGGAGGGGCACCGTGTCAGGCTTTTTCCTATGCTGGAAAAAGATTAGGACTTGAAGATGCGAGAGGAACACTTTTTTATCACTATGCAACTTTTTTACAGAAATTACAGCCAAAGATGTTTTTATTTGAAAATGTGCGAGGATTGCTGACTCATGATAAGGGAAGAACATATGCAACGATAACAAATATTTTTGAACAGGCGGGATATACCATTCAGAAAAAGGTTTTAAATGCGTGGGATTTTGGTGTGCCGCAGAAAAGAGAGAGACTAATCACTGTCGGAATTAGAAATGATCTAGTGGAAAAGATTTCATTCTCATTTCCAAAAGAACATGATTATAAGCCTGTTTTGAGAGATGTTTTATTGGATTGTCCAGAAGGACCAGGAGTACCATACGGAGAAAATAAAAGGAAAATATTTGAATTGGTTCCACCTGGAGGATATTGGAGAGATATTGATCCGGAGATTGCAAAAGCATATATGAAAAGTTGCTGGGATATGGAAGGCGGAAGAACAGGGATTCTTAGGAGAATGAGTCTGGATGAACCATCATTGACAGTATTGACTTCACCGTCTCAGAAGCAAACAGAAAGATGTCATCCATTGGAAGCAAGACCGTTTACGGTACGTGAGAATGCAAGATGTCAAACATTTCCAGATGAATGGCAATTTTGTGGAAGTGTTCAATCTCAGTATAAACAGGTTGGAAATGCTGTTCCTGTCAACTTAGCATATGAAATTGGGTTGGAGATACATAAATCATTAGAGGGGATAAAATAAATGGCGTGGAATTTAGATTTTATATCAGAAGAAGATTTTAAGAAGCATGTGCGTGCAACGATTATGAAATATGGAGAAAAACTGGAATCGTATGATTTGAAGCGGTTCAATAGTAACCTGATTGATCCGATCAAGCTGATTTTTGATAAATCGGTGTATCGTACAAGCTGGGAAGAAATTGTAAATAATGAAATTTTCCGGCAGAGAGATAAGTCTAATAATAATGATATAGGATATTTTCATCAAAATATTTTTTCTTATTTCAAAGGCTGCGAAGTTCCACAGGCAGGCTGGGATGTTATTTACAGAAATCCAGATGGAATACAAATGCCAGATGGAGATATTGTACATACAATATATGTAGAAATGAAGAACAAACACAATACTATGAATTCTGCATCTTCTGCAAAAACATATATAAAGATGCAGGGACAGATTTTGGAAGATGATGATTGTGCGTGTCTGTTGGTTGAAGCAATTGCAAAGAAATCACAGAATATAAAATGGTCAACAAAAGTTGATGGGAAAAATGTACAGCATAGGTTGATTCGCCGTGTGAGCATGGATCAGTTTTATGCAATTCTCACTGGTGAAGAAGATGCATTTTATAAGATGTGTATGGCATTGCCGGAGGTAATCAATTCTGTTGTAAATGAAGAAGGCGGTGTTGAAGTACCACACGATACGGTTATTGATGAATTGAGAAAAGTGGCATCATTGTATGGTGATGAAAACGGCGAGCTGTCTATGGCAATGGCTGTATATATGCTTGGATTCAATACGTATATGGGATTTGGTGACAAAATTCGTGGAGAATTAGGAGAAGATAAAGACGGAATGCTGAAACGGATTTATGAATATGTGAAACGGTTAAAATAGGCATATAAAGAATGGTGGGGAATGAACATGAGCACTTCGACACATGATTTATTTGATTTTTTTAAAAAGGCAAATAGTAATATTTCGGATGAATACACAAGAATTTGTAGAAAAAAGTCGCGGAAAAAGGAACACTGGAGGAGTTAATGAGCACCAACGGAATCTACCGGCATATGACAAATCTTCAGATGCAGAGCGCCGGATGGAAAATACAATAAGAATCAATGGAAGCTTTTCGGAATAGAGGCTGCGATATTGCCGTCTACAGGTCGGGCAAACGCAGCCTGGTCATCCGATGGACTTTGTTGGAATTATTTTTTCTTTTTTACAATCCCGATTCCGATCAGTAAAGCACTGATGAGAATTCCGGCGACAAGAAGGATGACATACACGTTGGCATTTACGTTGAGATCTGTCGTCCAGGTGGAAAAATTCGCATGGCGGATGGTAAGCTGTCTGGTATCATACAGAAGATAACTGCAAACATCATTGGAGAAGGTAATCCATATACTGCAAAGAAGTGTACACAGACCGCCTTTGATAAAACTATTGACCGGGAGATAGCGAATTATGAGGAAAAAGAGCCATACACCGATCATCAGGACTGTTGCCACAATGCATCCGGTTTTCAGACTGCCTAATCCGGAACGGTAAGATACGGTAAATATGGTCAGGTAGAGCCAAAGCGTATCCCAGATCATGATAATAAGGGCTTTTTTATCGGATAATACAGGCGGTAATGTCATTTCGCGTATCACCAGAGGGAAAAATACAACGGAAAGTCCGAATACAGTCGGAACGAACCAGAAGAAAAATTCTCCTCCGCCATTCATGGTATTTACAAAAAATAAAATCAGCAGCAGGGCACCGACACCACATAAAATACATTTCATCAGCCGTTTCTGGGAAGAAATAAGCGGAACAACAGTGAGTGCTGCGACAAGCATCATGGAAGCGGTTACGACAGAGAATACGCCGAGTCCGCTGCCGCCGGCCATGGATACAATAAAGGTAATAAGGATCGGAACAAGCAGCAGGGCGGCAATGACTATACCGGCTTTGTATGCCAGGTTCCGTTCTTTTTTGGCATGCCGTTCCAGAATTTCGCAGGATTCGGTTTCAATTACGTTGTCAATGGTATGATTGGCTAAATCTTCGTAAATTTTTTCGCAGTCAGCGCAGTCAGCAAGATGCTGTCTGACCAGTTCACAGCTGGCAGGACTGCATGCATGGTCGTAATATAATGGCAGGAGATCCTGCACAATGTCACATTCGTTTGGATTATGATTCATGGTGGTCCATCCTTTCTTTAATTTTTAATCTTGCCCTGTGATAAGTAACTCTCGCCCAGTTTTCTGTTTTCCCGAAGATTATTCCGATTTGTGAAAAGGATAATTCTCCGAAAACTCTTAGCTGAAAGACTTCTTTATAAGGTTCCTGAAGTTCATGAAGTACGAGATGAATCTGCAGCGCAGAGTCCTGATCCGCAATATGGTTTGCAATATCATCGGATGTTTCCGCAGCAGATGCATCGAAACAGGCATATTTTTGATTTTTGCGGCATTCATCAACTGCAAGGTTTTTGGCTATGCTGCACAGCCATGTGAATTCACGGGATTTCCCTTCATAGCCGTGTCGGGCAGTCAGCGCTTTATAAAACGTATTTTGTGTGATTTCTTCCGCCAGGGACTGATTTTTGACGATTGTCATCACGTAAGAGTAAACTTGCAGGTAATAGGAATTGTACAATTTTTCATAATTCAGAACCGGTCACCTCCTTTTTACACAGATTAGACGGCGAAAAGATGGTTTCGTTACAAACTTTTCCAAATTATTTTATAATATTTTTCATGGATTTAACAGGAAAGAATTTCAAGTGTCTATGTTTTAAGGTAAAGTTAAGGAAAACATCATAAGAAAATAATATGACAATTTATGGCATACATTATTTCCGGTGTGAAAAAGAAATCAAAAGTTGTCATTGGAAAGGCAAGTATAAGGATTCCGTTTTTTGAGCGTCTGGATAAACTGAATCTGCGTCTGATTCCGATTGATGTCAAGACGAGTAACGCCGTACCGACAGCGGATTACATCAATATCAATGTGGATGCCACGGTCAATGTCAAGATCAGTAATGATCCGAAGAAACTGCGTCTGGCAGCAGCGGATAAAGAATCCAATGATGCGGCAGTGGAAGCGCAGACAGAGATTGCGAAGAAACAGAATGAACTGGCAATCAAAAAATCAGAACTTCAGATGGAAGCCGATACAAAGAAGGCGATGGCAGATGCCGCTTACGAAATCCAGAAAGAGGAACAACGTAAGACCATCGAAGTTACCACGGCAAATGTAGATATTGCAAAGCAGGAGCGTGAAATTGAGTTAAAGCAGAAGCCATGGAAAAGAAGGCAGAAGCATATGCGAAGTATAATAAGGCTGCAGTAGCGGAAATGATGATCAAGGTACTTCCGGATATTGCCGGAAAAGTTGCAGAACCGCTCGGTCAGATTGACAAGATCACAATCATTGGAGGTGGCGAAGGCGGCAGCAATGGTGTGGATCAGATTGCCGGAAATGTGCCGGTGGTCATGGCAAAAGTCTTTGAAAGCATGAAAGAAGCAACCGGAATTGATCTGGCAGATATTATCAACGCAGAGTCTTACGATGCGAAGGTAAACCGCAATGTGAATGTATCGGGACTTGATTCCGTGAACTTTGTAGTAAAGGATGACGGAACAAAGGTTACGATGGCAAAAGTGGAGCCGCAGAATAGTACAAAACCGGTAAGTACAGATGTACCGGAATCCGGAGAACAGGGATAAAACCAAAAGAAAGAGAACAGTGTCAGATGATAAATCGGGGCACTGTTCTCTTTTTGTCAGTGATGATTCATGCGAAATGTTTAAATAATAGGTGCAATTCGGAAAATTTTTCGTTATACTAAATATATGAAGATAAAGAAATGAAAAAATTGAAACAGCAATCGCAGCATTACAGCAGGAAGCAACGGAAGAAGAGGTAAAAGGTTCAGGAAGTGTTATGTCTACGTTTTTGGCAGATATGCATCAGCTTTTTACGCGGCACTTCCTGTGGATGAAATCATAGGAATAAAGGAGAGACCACGTGGGCAGAAAAAAAGAGCAGGAACATAAAACTTTAGCCCGTTGGATCATTGATAAAACCAATACCGATCATTACAGGGCGGGGATGCTCAGTGGATGGAAACATCCGTATATCGATGCGGATGTTATGGAAATAGTGGGTGGAAGAAAACAGCTTTTGGATCAGGCAAATATTCTTGAAAATGAGACAAATGCGGGAAAGATGGGGAAGTTTAAGCCCGATTGGAAAGATGTAAAAACAAGTATTAAGAAAATTGATTATGATGTTGCGATTATTCCGGAATTGTGTGAAAGGGAACAAATCGAAGATCCAAGGGAAAGGCAGCTTCGTCTCATTGCCCGTGTGGAAAAATGGCGGAGAAAAGGACAGGATTGTGCATGGTTGTGCTCCTACTATGATGATTTATTGGATCTGTTGAACAGAGGCAAAGAGCAGAAAGAACTGGAAGATGAAACTTTTTTTGTATGTATAGATGCAGTTGCACATCAAAAGGAACACATCTGGAAACGGGTGTTCAGTGCGCGTGTCCTTCACAATTCCAAATGTTTCCAAAAAAATTATGAGGATAGAATACTGTCTGTTTTAAAAGCAAAATCCCCATTTTATATAGAGGAAATGAGTGATGATGAACTGCTGGATGCGCATAATATTCATTCTTATGCGCAGACGCTTGAGTGGAAAGGCACACTGCAGTATATTATAAATGATGAAAAAGTAATTGATTCTTCATCACAGATTTATGGAACGATTATAAATACACAGACAATGGAACATGCAAGGGCGTATGCCCTGTCAGGTTGCAAAAGAATCATGACAATTGAAAATAAAGCAAACTATGAGGACATGTCTTATAGAAAAGATACTCTTTATATATTTTGTCATGGTTTTTTCTCTCCAAAGGAAGTTCGGTTTTTGAAGACGATTTGTGATCTGGTTTCTGAGGGATGTGAATTTTATCATTGGGGAGATCTGGATTATGGAGGAATCTGTATTTTCCAGTTTATTAAGGCGCAGGTATTCCCAAAACTTCTTCCATACAAAATGAGTCAGGAGGATTTTGAATTAGCAGTCAGGGAGGATGCAGGTATTTTATTAAAGGAAGATACCAGAAATAAGCTGATAAGGAAAAATGCAGGACTACTGGAACCATTAAAGGAAGCAATACTTAAGTCAGGTCTGACGATAGAACAGGAACGGCTGTTGTAGAAAATAAAGAGGAAATTCATTCATGATTTTAAAAAAGAAAATTCCAAAGGAATTTTATAAACTATTTCGCACGAAAAACCGTGATGCATATATGCAGTTTCTTGTGGCAATTTATGAGGAAAATAATGAAGTGTATACAGCACTTGGATTGACGATAGAGGAATGCCGTGTGATTATTGCAGATACAATTGCAAAGGCAAGGATTATCTGGGAGGATGAGGAAATAGAAGAAGAGGACGAGCCGGATACCTTATTTCCGGAAGATTCGCCGTCTGGCATATTGAATACCCTGATTCGGTGGGGATGGTTAAAAAGCGATTTTGATGAAAAGTTAAATACGTATATTATTTCTTTCCCGGAATACAGCCAGCTGTTTACGGAATTGTTTCAGAAGCTTCAGACAGAAGATGACAGCCGGGAGAGGGAAAGTATCCTTTCGATTTACAGTGCTTTGTTTACGTATCATTCGGATACAGAAAAAAATAATGATATTTTAAAAAACGCACTCCAGACGTCCAGACGGCTGGGGCAGCTTCTTTCCAATATGCAGGATGGAATGCGTTCCTATTTTGAGGAATTGTCGCAGAAAAAAAATTTTATTGGAATTCAGAAAGTTCTGGTAGAGGAAATTAACAACCGTGACAGTAAAAAATATGCAATTCTTACGACAACAGACAGCTTTTACCGTTATAAGGAAGCAGTTAAGGAACTGATCAGCCAGATTCTTCGCGAAAATGACCAAAAAAGGGAACAGCTTGTAAAAGAGCGTACCGGACTTGTGGAGGGAACTGTTACCAGCAAAAGAAACCAGTATCGTCTGGAATATTGTGAAAGTGCCAGTCAGCTTGTGTATCAGGTGGAGCGGGAATTTGATCTGATCGAAAAAAAATATAACAAGCTGATCGAACAGAAAACTGTCTTTGCCAAGCGTGCACTGGCACGAATCCATTATATTCTGCAGGAAGGCTCTTCGGATGAAGATCATATTGTAAAGTTAATTAATTTGTTGGATCATCATGCAAACAGCCCACAGGTGTTAGAACAAATGCGTGACCGGATCAGAGTGGGAACACAGTTTAAGAATATAACCGATAGAAGTTTTTACAACCGGAAAAATGCGGAGGATGCAGGATTTCACCCGATTGCGATGGAAAAGCACAACGAGGAGACTCAGATGACCGATTTTGTACCAAAGCCGCTTTATACGAAAAAACAGTTGCAGGAATTCAGGCAGAAAAATATCGTGGATGGCAGATTTGTCACGGATGAACAGACGATTCAGTCCGTAGAAGATCTGGAAAAACTGCTGTTTTTGTGGCAGGAGGAAACGGATGATACGAAACAGGAGGAAACGGTGCATATTGATGGAGAATTAAAAGGAGAATATGGATTTGTTTTTTCAAAACTGGTGATTGACGCAAAAAAAGGAGAGAAAAAATAAATGTTAGAATACATGGAAAATATCTCGCAGAGTGAGGCGGAAAATATTAGAAAAACCATACAGGATCTGTTTCGCCAGACCTGTATTTTGCAGACAAAGTGTGATCCGGTTACTCTGATCCAGAAGGATAATCCTCACTATCAGGTATGTGCGAGAAATCGGGAATTTATTGCAGATTATCTGCAGGTGCTTGACTGTGAACTGGTTCATGATCCGCAGGAACATATTTTCCGGATTACAGGAGATGGCGTGCTGACGGAGCGTATGACACTTTTAACAACGAAACTGGTGATCCTTATGAAATTGATTTATCGGGATAAAATTATGGGAGAAGGACTACATGCCACGACAACCAGTCTTGCGGAGATCCGAAGATATGGAAAGGAAACAAACCTGATTACGCGCAGACTGACCGCTCAGGAGTGGCAGGAGGCATTGATTCTGATGAAAACACACCAGATGATCGAACTGCCAAGTGCCATTGGAAATCTCGAAGACGATTCCCCGATTTATATTTACAGTACCATTAATATTTTCTGTTCAGCGGCAGATATCAATGAGCTGGTTGAAATGTTCAAAGGAGAAACCGGGGAAACGGAAGAACAAAAGGAAGCAGAGTATTCGGAAAAGACGCAGGATCAGTGGGAAACACAAGACGAAATGAGGAGTGAATAAATTGAGTCAGGCAAAAAAAGTTTTTACAAGGATGTGCCTTAACAACTGGGGAGGCATTGATCATAAGGTACTGGAGTTTCATGAATATGTGAATTTGTTCAGTGGAAAAAGCGGATCTGGAAAATCGACAGTGATGGATGCCATCCAGGTCATTTTGTATGGAAGTTTCTCACCGAGTTTTCTGAATAAAGCAGCGGATGATGCAAAAAATCGCAGAAGTGTGTTAAGTTATCTGCGCGGAGAACAAAAAGACGGATCTGCCAATCGTAAAGACTGTGATTTCTGTTCCGTAATTGCTCTGGAAATTGAAGATACCGGAACCCATATTATAACCTGTATTGGAATTGCGTTTGAAGTAAGAAAATCAGATTCTGAGATTAAAAAATTTGTGTATTTCAGTCACTCCGGGAAAATGCCGGAGTCTGAATATCTGACGGAACAGGGCGTCTGCTATTCCAATCAGGAGATCAAAAAGCTGGTCAGTGCCAGAACAAAATCCGATGACAACCGCGGAAAGGGAGAAGTCAACCGCATTTATGGTTCCAAAGAGGCATATCTGGGAACTCTGTATGATGTGATTCTCGGGTATATTGATCAGAACCGTTTTATCACGATGGAAAAAAGTGCAATTGCCCTGAAAATGACCAATGGAACGGGACAGTTTATTCGTGATTATATGTTTCCAAAGAACACTTCCAATACCATTGCCACGATTAGTGAACAATTGGATTCTTACCGGCAGATCAAAGATAAAATAGAAGATCTGAGAAAACGAATCGAGATACTGACAGATATTCAGACATCCGGGCAGGAGCTTGTGCGTCTGCAGTCCGATAAGATCCGGGCAGAGGCAATGATCCGTTGCATTGGAATTGAAGATTTGCGGGCAAGAATTCAGACCGCGGAAGAGGATAAAAAGATCATTGCAGAGAAACAGGAGCAGCTGCAGGGAAAGATAAAAGAACGTTCTGCTGTGCGTGGGGAAACCGAACAGGAACTGATTCAGGTCAGTGCAGATCTTAAGTCCAGTGATTTGGGTGGAAAACAGCAGCAGTATGAGGAACTGGATGCACGCAGCCAGATGCTTGCGGATAATACGAGACAGTGGAACAAGATCCTTCTTGGAATGAAAAACTGGGAAGAAGATGATGTGATCACCGATTATATCAGTAATCCGGTTCTAAATTTGATTGCAGAACTTGGCAGTGGAAACGTAACGGAGGAATTGTGCCAGAACCTGCATTTAAAAATTGAATCTGCCAAGCAGAATATCGAAAATGAAGTGGAGGATTACAGTGAGCAGAGGCGCGAGATCGGAAAAGAATTAAAAGAAAAAAAGCGGTTGGTGGATGACATGAAACATAACCGCAAACCATATGAGGAGAATCTGAGGTCTGCAAGAACGGCATTATCCCAACAGCTGAGTGACCGCTATGGAACGACTGTCAGGGTGCAGATTTTTGCTGATCTGTTTGATGTGCAGGAGGAAGAATGGAAAAATGCCATTGAGGGACGCATGGGAAGGCTGAAACGTTCCCTGATCACGGAACCACAATATGCACATGAGGCAGCAGTCCTGTTTCGCAACATGAAGCAATATGAAAATGTGGATTTAATTAATTCCAAGGCGATTGCGGACAGTGAGCCGGATTGTTTGGAAGGATCTTTATATGATGCAGTAAAGACAGAGGATGCTTATGTGGATGTATGTCTGAAACGGTATCTGGGACATATTATGAAATGCAGGTCTGTGGAGGAACTGGAGCAGGTAAGGGATGGTGTGACACCGGATTGTTATTCGTACAGCAATTTTATTTTCCGGCATCTTAAGAAAAAAGACTATACGACCAGAGCGTGTATTGGACGCCGTGTTTCCAAGGCGCGGCTTACAGAATATGAAAACGATGTGGAAGATTTAAGCAGACAGGAGACGGAATTGGATCATCTGCTGCGCAGATTAAAAGCTGCAAGAGAATTTGAGTGTCTGAAAGATGAGCCATCTCATTACGTGAAACTCTCCAAGGCGGGTGCTGAGCTTGCAAAGGTAAATAAAACCAAGAAAGAACTCGAAGAAGTGATCCGCTTTTTGCGGGAGGGGGCATACAAAGAACTCGAAGAGAAGGAACAGGCTTTAAAGAAGCAGGTGCGGGACATCCAGACTGAGATCGATGAAGTGCAGACAGAGCTGGCAAAGCTAACCAGCCGGTATGGGCAGCTTTCCGGAGAAAATGAGTCCAGAAGACAGCAGCTGGAGGAAAAGCTGCAGGGATATATTGCCAATGAAGAACTCGAACAGGAAGTGTGGGAATTGTTAAAAAAGCAATCCGGGCAGTCCGTGATTAACAGGAAGAAGGCAGAGATTGCAGATCTGGCAGATAAGGAGCAGGAACAGGCAGAACGTCTACAGATGGCGCGAAATAAATATATTCTTGCATATCCGGCCAGTGAATTCAGCGGAGCTGAGAAATCCAATGAAGCATATGAAAAAATGCTTGAACGGTACAGGACGGATTTTGAGCCGGCATACGAAGAAGAATTTGAAAAAAAGTGTGCATCCATCTATAAGAGTCTCCGGGAGAATGTCATTGCAACAATTCACGGAGATATCAAAGCAGCCAAACGGCACGCATATGAGATCAACCGCCTGTTGCGGGAAACCAATTTCTCAGACAGCACGTACCAGATTAAAATTGAACCGGCCAAAAATGAAAACGGACAGTTCTTTGATATGCTCATGGCAGAGGAACTCGACAGCAAGAATCTGGACAATGCAGGAATTGACGGTCAGATCAGTTTTGGAGAAGATGCATTTTATCAGAAATATGAGCAGAAGATCAAACTTCTGACCGATAAGTTTATGCCACCAAAAGACGAGGATGAGCATTTGCGGGCACAGAAGCGCAAAGAAATGGAACAGTACGCAGACTACAGAAATTATCTGTCATTCAGCATGTTTGAACAGGTAACCGATGAACATGGAAATGTGATCCGGGAAAACTTTGTCGATGATATGGCGGGCAGGGATTCCGGTGGTGAGGGACAAAATCCAAAGTATGTAGCACTGCTTGCTGGATTTGCCATGCTGTATATGCAGCAGAGTAAGCGGGATTCCAAAATTAAGCTGGTACTGCTGGATGAGGCGTTTTCCAAAATGGATCAGGAGCGAAGCGCAGTCTGTCTGAAATATGCCAGAAAGATGGATCTGCAGCTGATTGTCTGTGTGCCGGATGAGCGTTTGCAGTCTCTGATCCGGAATGTGGACTGTGTATATGGATTCCGTCGGTTTAAAAACCGGATTTCCATGATGCATATTGATAAGGGGCAGTATCTGGAAATGATGGAAGGATAAAATTGGATAGTTGATTTTACTACTTCTGTAGTGGTATGATAATTCTATTGAAGATTACATACAAAAGAGGAGCATGGTTTTATGAAAAAAGGTTTTATTGTCTGCTTGCAGCAGTACTTATGGCAGGTGCCTGTATCTGTGTACCGGTGGCAGAAGTGAAAGCAGAAGATGGTTATAATATAGATTCCTATGATAATGATGATTGGTACGACAGTGATGATAGTCCAACGGATATGGTTCTGGATCTGTCAAATGTAACGATTGACAAAACCAGCCAGCCAAAGCGTATGCAGGAAAAATTTTACGACTGCAGTTCTCTGGTGTGGAAATCTTATCATAAGAATGGTGTAAATTTTGGAATGGCATATTATGCACCGGTTGCAGCGGATATGGGAAAATGGTGCGTACAGCATAAGAAACTTGTCAGCGGAGGTCTGAGTCGGGCAAATATACAAAATATGAAACTGAATCCGGGGGATGTGATGTTTGAAACCGGACAGAAAAATGGAAGATATAAGGGGATCTATCATGTAGAAATGATTACTGGTTATATATTCTATGGATTTGATGGGAATGGAAAGGCAGAACTTGGAATTCAGTGGGCAACTGGAGATGAAAAATATTACCCAATGGGGCAGATGGTAGGCAGGCCGTAAAGGTCTGTCTTTTTTTGTCGGAATATGTTACAATGCAAAAAAATGAGAAAGAGGGAGAAAAGGATGTTTCAGTCACTTGAATATAAACACCCGAAATTTTATCAGGTATTCCGCCTGTTTATTGTGTTTTTTGCTTCACTTTTGTATGCGTGGAATCTGCGCTGTTTTGCCAAAACGGCAGGCCTGTTTCCGGGAGGATTTTCCGGATTGTCACTTTTACTGCAGCAGATCGGGTTAGATTTTATCCATGTCAGTATACCGTTTTCGGTGTTTAACATCGGACTGAATCTGGTTCCTACTTACATTGCATATAAATTTATCGGGAAAAAATTTACTCTGTATTCTATTATTGTTATTGTACTGACGAGTATTTTTACAGATATGCTTCCGGCGTATGTGTTTACAAAGGATGTGCTGTTGATCAGTGTGTTCGGTGGACTGATCAATGGATTTGCCATCAGTCTGTGTTTAAATGTCGGCACCACCACGGGTGGCACCGACTTTATCAGCATCTTTTTATCACAGCAGAAGGGCATTGATGCATGGAATTATATTCTGGCAGGAAATGTGCTCATGCTTGTAGTTGCAGGTGCTTTGTTCGGCTGGTCGATTGCGTTGTACTCGATTATTTACCAGTTCTGCAGCACGCAGATCATTCAGGCACTGTACAAGCGTTACCAGAAGGAAACGATGTTTATTATTTCTGATAAATCCAATGAAATCTATCGTGCCATTCGGGAACGGACCAACCATGATGCAACGTTATTCCAGGGAATCGGGTGTTATGAGGAAAAGCAAAAGACCCTGATTTATTCCGTCATTAATTCCGAGGCAAAAAGGGAGCTGCTTCCGCTTATCCGTCAGATTGATCCCCATGCTTTTATCAATGTTGTGCGGACAGAAGAACTTGCGGGGCGTTTTCATGATATTCCGCATGATTAAAAGCTTTATGCAGATTCAATCTCATAAGTAAAGCCGGCATCCTCGATGGTTTTGATGGTATCCTGGATGCCCTGTCCACCGGCGGTCAGATAACCGGAGGCGAAGATGGAATCGACGACACTTAAAAGCTTTTTTTCTTCTCCTTTGAAATATACCTCACGGCCGGCGGCACAGCGGATATCTGACTGTGGAACCATCAGTCTTGCAAGGCAGAGGACTTTCATGCAGTATTCTGTGGTCAGACCGGAAATATCTTTATCGCCTAACGGAGTTCCCTTGATCGGAAGCAGAAAATTGATCGGCAGTGCTTCCGGCTGGATCTCACGCAGTTCCATCAGCATATCTACCACATCTTCTTTGCTCTCGCCCATACCGATGATTCCGCCACTGCAGATTTCAAATCCAATCTTCTGCAGCATATGAATATTTTCAACACGCTGGTCAAAGGTGTGGGTGGAGCAGATATGGCTGTAATAGGCGCGGCTGCTGTTTAAGTTGTGGTTGATACGGTCAAGACCGGCATCGTAGAGCATGCGTGCCTGTTTTTCCGTTAAAAATCCAATGGAACAGCACAGATGTGTGCCGGTTTTCTTCATGGCACGGATGCGTTCGGCAAGTTCTTCAATTTCCTCATCTGTAAATTTCATTCCGCTTAAGCCGATACAGTGGCGGCTTAAATGGTGTTCATTGACAAAATCGTTATCCTTGTACAGTTTCTCATCGGAAACCCATTTGTATTTTTCAATATCTGCGGTGGAACGGCAGGATTGTGCACAGTATGCGCAGTCCTGGGAACAGTTGCCGCTGCGGGCATTGGTCAGAATATGGATGCTGACGTGATTTCCTTTATATTTTCTCCGGAGTTTTTCAGCACGGGCGATCAGATCATCCAGCTGATCGTCCGGAGTGTTTAAAATAGAAAGAGCCTCCTCGCGGGAGAGAACCGGATCGTTTTCTTTTGTTGTATGCATTTGCTAAATACCTTCCTTGTGTGTAATTATTAACAATATGCATTCACTTTAGCATGGAAAAAATGAAATGTCAACGATGATGAGTGAACAGGTTGACAATAAAGAGTAAAAAACCCGGAGAATGAAAAAATTCTCCGGATTTGAAGTATTATAATAAAATTTTTGATTTATGCTTTAGTAAGCGGGACCCGTTTATAATAAGAAGAACCCCTGCGGCGATTCCTGTGGCAAGTACACAGATTCCGATCACGAGGCTTGATACGGCTGATGATCCCATTGCTTTATATATTTTCTCGTTCATAAAAACAAACCTCCTTAAATTGACGAAGTTTAATATCTTAATTCATTCTTATTTTAACACAACATCCGTTGACATTGCAACGTGGATTTGCTACAGTTGACAGTGTATGAATTAGATTGGTTATTGTTCAACGGTTATCCTGCGAACAGTAACATCAGATTAGGAAAATAACACGAAAATATACAGTAACTGAGAAAAATCAGGAGGCATGGAAATGGCAAAAATTATATTAACAGGAGATCGCCCGACAGGAAGACTGCATGTGGGACATTATGTAGGATCTCTGCGAAGAAGGGTGGAATTACAGAATTCGGGAGAATTTGATAAGATCTTCATTATGATAGCGGATGCACAGGCACTGACCGACAATTTTGATAATCCGGAGAAGGTGCGTCAGAATATCATAGAGGTGGCACTGGATTATTTGTCTGCGGGGCTGGATCCAGCGAAATCCACATTGTTTGTCCAGTCACAGATTTCCGAATTGACAGAGCTTACGTTTTTCTATGCCAATCTGGTAACTGTTTCCAGGCTGCAGCGGAATCCGACTGTTAAGTCAGAAATTAAAATGCGCAATTTTGAGACCAGTATTCCGGTCGGATTTTTTACATATCCGATCAGTCAGGCAGCAGATATTACTGCTTTTAAGGCAACGGTTGTACCAGCGGGAGAAGATCAGCTTCCAATGATTGAGCAGACAAGGGAGATTGTCCGTAAATTCAATTCCATTTATGATGAGGTGCTGGTGGAGCCGGATGTGCTGCTTCCGGAGAATGAGGCATGTATGCGTCTGCCGGGAATTGATGGAAAACAGAAGATGAGCAAATCCCTGGGGAACTGTATTTATCTTTCAGATACGGAAAGTGATGTCAAAAAAAAGATTATGAGTATGTACACGGATCCAACACATATTCAGATATCTGATCCGGGACATCTGGAAGGAAACTGTGTATTTACCTATCTGGATGCTTTCAGCAAACCGGAACATTTTGAAGAATATCTTCCGGAATATCATAATCTGGATGAATTAAAGGAACACTATACCAGAGGCGGTCTTGGAGATGTAAAAATCAAAAAATTCCTGAACAACGTCATTCAGGAAGAGCTGGCTCCGATTCGTGCGCGAAGGGCAGAATTTGAGAAAGACATTCCGGCAGTATATGAAATTCTGAAAAAAGGAAGTGATGCAGCGCGTGAAGTTGCAGCACAGACACTTTCTGAAGTAAAACAGGCGATGAAAATCAATTATTTTGATGATGAAGAACTGATTCGTGTACAGAGTGAGAAATATCAGGGTGTATAAAAAGAAAGGATCGGAAAATATGATGATGAAAAAGACAGGACTGCTGGCAGTACTGACAGCAGGAGTACTTTTATTTGCAGGGTGCGGTGGGGAAGCAAAGACAATTGATGCGCAGGCTCTTGCAAAATCGCTTGCAACAGAGATTAAATATGATGATACATTAAAGGAACTGACAGCGGATGAAATTTCAATGCTTGTAGATTTACCGGAAGATGTTGATTCTGTTATGTATGCCGGAAGCGGTTCTACGGCAGAAGAGGTAGGTGTTTTTACCGCAAAAGATTCAAATCAGGCAAAAGAAACCATGGAAGATGTCCAGAAATATCTTGATGATCAGGCCGATTCTTTCCAGGATTATGTGCCGGAAGAGACAAAACGGATTGGAAATGCGGTGCTGGAGCAGAAAAATCAGTATGTGGTTCTGTGTGTGTCCGGGGATTCGGATCAGGCAAAAGAAATTATAGAAAAGGCGTTTAAATAAAATGGTTTTTAGTAGTTTTGTATTTTTACTTGCGTTTTTACCGATCGTATTATTGCTGTACTATCTCTGCCCGGCAAGGCTTAGAAACCTTGTTTTATTGGTTTTTAGTCTGGTCTTTTATGCGTGGGGAGAGCCGGTCTATGTATTAATCATGCTGTTTTCGATTGTATTTGATTATGCGAATGGGCGGTTGATCGAGCACTTTAAAAACAAAAACTGTCCGGGGAAAGCAAAAGCCGCACTGATCGTTGATCTGTGCGGAAACCTTGCCATCCTCGGGTTTTTTAAGTACACGGATTTTGTTATCGGGAGTATCAATTCCATTACAGGGGCAGGGTTGTCGCTGCTGCATATAGCACTTCCGATTGGAATTTCTTTTTATACCTTTCAGACAATGTCCTATACGATTGATGTTTATCGCGGGGAGGTTGCAGCACAGAAAAACATCCTTACATTTGCAACCTATGTAACCCTGTTTCCGCAGCTGATCGCAGGACCGATTGTGCAGTATAAAACGGTGGAAAAAGAACTCATGCACAGAAAAGTCACGCTGGAAGATTTTTCCGAAGGAGCATTTCGTTTTTCCGTGGGTCTGGCAAAGAAAGTGCTTCTGGCAAATCAGATCGGAAGTCTGTGGGATTCCATTTCACAGTTGAATCACATGTCGGTGGCTACGGCATGGCTTGGTGCAATTGCATACAGTTTTCAGATTTATTTTGATTTTTCGGGATATTCGGATATGGCGATCGGACTGGGCAGAATGTTTGGATTCTATTTCCTGGAAAACTTTAATTTCCCGTACATGTCAAAGACAATTACGGAATTCTGGAGACGCTGGCATATTTCTCTAAGTTCCTGGTTCCGTGAATATGTATACATTCCGCTTGGGGGAAACCGTAAGGGTCTGGTACGGCAGCTGTTTAATATTATGGTTGTATGGATGCTGACCGGTCTGTGGCACGGGGCAAACTGGAACTTTGTACTCTGGGGTGTGTATTATGGTGTGCTTCTCATGATTGAAAAGTTGTTCCTGCTTAAATGGCTGGATAAACTTCCAAATTGGATCGGGCATATTTACAGCATGTTTCTCGTGGTTATTGGATGGACAATTTTTGCACAGACGGATATTCACCAGCTGGGAGAATATTTAAAGACAATGTTTGGAATCGGACATGTGGCAGTTGCGGATTCTGATTTCTTATATTTCCTTGGAAGTAATGCGGTACTTCTGGTGGCATTGATCGCGGCATCTATTGATTACCGTGTCTGGATGCGCAGATTAAAGCAGGGAAAGGATGCTACCGTTTACGATGCGATTGCAACGTCGAAAGGATGGACCATAGCAAAGCCGGTTCTCATGGTTGTGTTTTTGCTGGTGTCCTTTGCATTTCTGGTAGGAGACAGTTACAATCCGTTTTTATATTTCCGTTTTTAGGAGGCATAGATCATTGAAAAAAATCAGTGTGACAATGATTGTCATTTTTGTTGCGTTTCTTGCGCTGGTATCCGGTGGAAGCCTGCTGATGAAAGATCGTGAGTTCTCACCGAACGAAAACAGATATCTGGCGGAACCGCCCAGACTGACGGTTGACAATATATTGAGTGGAAAATTTCAGGATGGTCTTGAAAATTATCTCAGGGATCAGATCTGTTTTCGCGATGGATGGATCACGGTAAAAACCGGAATTCAGAAAGTCTGCAAAGACACAGATATCGGAGGGGCTTATGTGGGAAAAGACGGCTATGATTTTGAAAAAATCACACCGGAAGATGTGGATGAAAAACAGATTGCCCGCAATGTAAAAGCGGTGCAGGATTTTTTCGCAAAAGCTTCTGAAAATGTAGAAAAGGACCGGATATCTTTTCTGCTTGTCCCGTCATCCGGGCTGGTAATGGAGGATAAACTTCCGGCACATGCACGGCTGTTTGATCAGGCAAAGTATATTGACCAAATTGAAAAACAGATGAAGGACTGTCGTGTGACAGATGTGAGGGAAAAACTACTTTCCCATAATGAGGATTATATCTATTACAAAACGGATCATCACTGGACGAGTGAGGGCGCTTACCTTGCCTATGAAACATGGTGTGACAGTACCGGGATGGAGAGCACGCCGCTGGCTGATCTGAAAAAACAGGTTGCAACCAAAAAATTCCGTGGAAGCCTGTATTCCAAAATACTGGATGCGGATTCGGCATATGACAGTATCTGGACGTATGGAGATACGAAGCAGAAGGCATACGGAAGTGACTGCAGTCTGACAATTGATGAAAAGAAACAGACGGACAGCTGTTACGATACAGCGCAGCTGAGTCAAAAGGATAAATATAAATACTTTTTCGGAGATAATTACGGAACGGTACAGATTGTATCAGACCATGCCAGACATCAGGATCGCAATCTGCTCGTCATCAAGGATTCGTTTGCAAACACCTTTGTGCCGTTTGCAACAGAAAACTATGGACAGATTACTATGATTGACTTACGGTATTATAATGGAAATATAGAGGAATATATGAAAGAACATAAGATTACAGATGTACTCGTTCTCTATAATATTACAAATTTTATTTCAGACCGGAATCTGTATAAACTGGTCGGAAGAATTTAAAATGGAAAAGAGGTAAGATAAATGGTTTATAAGAGAGTAAGTAAAATAATCTTTGCTGCCATACTTGCCGTAACGGTGTTTTCGGGTTGCGGGAACAGGCAGGAAGAAGGAATAGATAAGACAGAAACAGAGACCACAACACAGAAAAGCACACAGGATTCCACACAGGATGTCACGCAGGAAGTGGAAGAGGAAACAAAATATCCGTCCATCACTTCGGATGGAAAAATAAAAGATTACAAAAGCGTTGTGACAGTGGATGATACAGCATATGAGTTATACACATATCTGGACAAAGTAGCAGACAATTATGCAAAAAGTGTAAATAAGGTAGCGGATACTCTGGCCGGAAAATCGGATGTGTATGATCTTGTCATTCCCCTCAGTTCGGGAATTACATTTCCGGATAATCTGAAAGACAAAATCTCGTCTTCCGATCAGCATGACGCCATGCAGAAGATCCAGGCAAAAATGGATAAACATGTAAAAAACGTGGACGTATATGACGTGCTTATGCAGCATCGGACGGAGTATGAATATTTTCGGACGGATCATCATTGGACGACACTTGGTGCTTATTACGCATATACGGAATTCTGTAAAGCAAAAGGGATTACGCCGGAATCGCTGGATGCATATAGTAAAAAACAGGATTTTGACGGATTTCTGGGATCTTTTTATAATGATACTTCGGATGCAAAGCTGAAGGCGAATCCGGATACTGTGACAGCATATTACCCAAATGCTGAGAGCATATGCCATGTGACGGCATCGGATGGCAAAAAATATGACTGGCCGGTAATTTATGATGTTTCGAATTACAATGCGGGACTGAAATACAGTACGTTTATTGCAAGTGATAATCCATACACGGAAATTGAGAACAAGGATCTGTCGGATGGAAGTTCCTGCATTGTTGTAAAAGAATCGTTCGGAAATGCATTTATTCCATTTCTGGTTGATCATTATCAGACGGTGTATGTCGTGGATTACCGTTATTGGACAGGAAGTATCAGTAAACTTGCACAGGACAAGAAAGTGAATGATGTGCTGTTTTTGAATAATCTTTCCATGATTCGCAATAAAAGTCTGGTAGGAAAGTTATACAGAGTGCTATAATACATTACAGTAAATAATTCCGTACAGACGATACGAAAGGAGGGGAATCCGGTGGTTAAATATTACAGAACAGATGACCGAAAGATTCATGAAGAACCGACAATTCAGGATGGCGTATGGGTGCAGATGGTAAACCCCAGTGTCGCGGAGGGACAGATGGTCGCGGATGCTCTGGATATGGATGTTGAAGATGTGCTGGCCGCACTCGATGAAGAGGAGAGTTCCCGTATCGAGCTACAGGATGGTTATACGCTCATTTTGGTCGATATCCCGTCGATCGAGATCCGTCATGAAAAAGAATCGTATACGACCATACCGCTTGGTATTCTGATTACATCGGGTGAGATCGTTACAGTCTGTACGGAGGATACACCGGTTCTTCAGGCGTTTTTGAATAACCGTGTCCGGGAATTCAGCACGAAAAAAAAGCTTCGTTTTGTCTATCAGATCCTGTACCGGATTGCGGTGCTTTATCAGAGTGATCTTCGTATCATCGACAAGATGCGTACGGAGATCGAGGAACGTGTCGGGGATGATACGGAGGAAGTGGATCTGATTGCGCTGCATGAACTGGAATCGACACTGGTCTACTTTGCGACATCCCTTCGTGCCAACGGAGTAGTGCTTGACCGGCTGACAAGATACAAGCGGCTGGAGCAGTATCCGGAGGATAAGGAACTGCTCGGGGATGTAATCGTAGAGAACCAGCAGGCAATTGAGATGACAAGTATTTACCGTGACATCATAAACGGTACCAGAGAATTGTTGTCATCGGTCATCGATAATCGGATGAATTCCATCATGAAATCGCTGACAGTCATCACGCTGGTTATGGCGATTCCTACGGTTATTTCCGGAATTTACGGTATGAATGTCAACGAGCACTGGGTCCCATTTGCCAATACTGCGCACGGATTTGCTATTATCATCGGAATTATGGTGATCATTTGTGTGATTATCCTGCTTCTTCTGCGAAAGAAGCGTATCCTCTAGCGGATGGAATTGCGGTATTGCAGAGGCGGGACATGAAAGGTGTTCTTAAATGTCCGGATAAAATAGCTTACATTTGGAAAGCCGCTCTGCAGTGCTGTCTCTGTGATGGAGAGACTTGTGGTTTCCAGCAGATGCTTTGCGTGGGATAACCGCAGGTACGTGATATACTGCGAGAGCGTAAGCTGGAAATGTTCCCGGAAATACCGGGAGATATATTTTTCAGACATATGGAAATGTCCGGCGAGATCGTGCAGGGAAATACGAAAACGGTAATTTTGCTGAATATAAGACAGCAACTCTTTCTGGAGGCTGCTGGTGCTTTTTACATGGCTGGGATAAAACAGATTCTGTTCTGCAATGAGAAGCACAAGTTTCAGAAGCAGGATGCGGGTGCCAAGCTGGTTTTGGTATCCGCTTTTTTGGTTCGCAGCAATACGGTCAGAGTTGGCGTTGATGATCTGATCAAGCAGAACGGATGCCTTTGCTGCTGTGTCGTGATCCTCTGGAAGTTTACAGGGAAAGGAGAGGGTGTGGTTCCGCAGGGGAAAGAAAAGTTCCCGTTCCAAAGAATCATCCGACTGAAACGAAATAAATTCGAGAGGAAACAGGAGGGTGTAGTAGTCGACATCCCCGGCTGCCGATCCCATCAGATGAAGCTGCCCCGGAGCAACAAAATAGACCGAACCGTCCTCAGCAGTATATTCTTTCCCGTCAATCAGGAGGTTTAAAGGTCCTTTTTTCGTGTAAATAACTTCAAGCTCATCGTGCCAGTGTACGGGAATCTGAAAAGCATGGAAAATATTGTGCATGTGATATTGTGTATAGGGGTAATTGTCTGTGCCGTGCGGACGGTTTTCCTTGAGTTCCGGATACATGAAGTCCCTCCTTCTGTCGGTTTCCTAAATTATAATGGAAAAGTAGAAATAATGCAATTATAAGACGATAAAATGCAAGCATTTTTTGAAAAAAGGGCATAAAATGAATACGAAAGAAAGGAGATACCATAAATGGAACAGAGGAGAAAAAATTTAACGCAGCTTTTTATTCCCATTTGTCTGGAAACACTTTTGTATATGCTTTCGGGGATGGTCGATACCCTGATGCTTTCGTCTGTAAATGATCAGGCGGTTGGGGCGGTGGGAACTGCAAATACATATATCGGAATTTTTATCATCATGTTTTCTGTGATCTCTTCGGGAATGGTAGCCGTTATGACACAAAATATCGGGGCGGGCAGGCCGGGGGTGGCATATCAGGCCAGACAGCTTGGACTGGCATTTAATGCAGTGCTTGGCATAATAATGTCTCTGTTCTTATCACTCGGTGCAGGGACCATTCTCTCTGGGGTCGGTGTGGCAGATGCACTGATGCAGCCGGCGAAAACCTATCTGCAGATTGTGGGCGGATTTTGTATTTTAAATGCACTGATTCCGATCTGTTCGAGTTATCTTCGAGCGTTTGGGTTTTCGAAGGAACCGTTGTATGCATCCATTACCGGAAATGTTATTAATTTTTGCCTGAATGCATTTTTCCTGTTTGTACTGCACAAAGGGGTAGCGGGTGTTGCTACCGCCACGGTGATCTCACGCATCATCAATCTGGTGATTGTTGTACTGCTTGGTGCTGTTTTGGTGAAAGCAAAACAGCATCCGGAGAGGGAGAGCAACCGGGAAGTGATGGGACAGATCATCCGTATCGGGCTTCCGTCCGCATGCGAGACGGCGATCTATAACGTTTCCATGACACTGGTGATCCGTTTTTTGAATCAGATGGATGCACAGGGACTTAATGTGACGGCGCGTTCCTACACAATGCAGATCACAAATTTTTCCTACTGTGTGGGTGCGGCGCTTGCACAGGCGAATGCGATTATGACGGGATGGCATATCGGTGCGAAAGAGTATGATGCATGTGACCGCGGAACGAGAAAAGCGGCGATCATAGGTGTGATTGTTGCAGTTATTCTGGAAACAATGTTTGCGCTTTGTTCCGGATGGATTATGCAGCTGTTTTCCAAAGATCCGCAGATGGTGTCGCTTGTCGGCAAACTTCTGGCAATTGACATTGTGCTTGAGATGGGGCGTGTAACCAATCTGGTGTACGGGCAGGCATTAAAGACGAGTGGAGATGCCGTGTTTCCGGTAGTGATGGGTGCCTGCTTTATGATTTTGTGTTCAGTTGGGGGAACGTATCTGTTTGGAATCCGTCTGGGTCTTCTGGCCGTGGGCGCATACATCGGTATGGCTGGTGATGAATGCGTCCGTGCCGTTGGCATGTACCTTCGCTGGAAGAGCGGAAAGTGGAAAGAAAAGGGATTGGTTAAATCCCGGTAGCTTCGTAGCGCCCACTGGCACCACATGGAAGAACCAGTCCGTTGGAGGAAACCGGAAGACCGATCTCGCTGGCGGTGACTGTACCATTGGCGGTGCCAAGCACCGTGCTTATCATATAGGAAAGAACTGCCGGCTGCAGACCGGTGGTATATGAGTTAATCAGGAAGAAGAGCGGATTGTCCGTTAAAATCTGGCTGCAGAGCTGGATGAGCGGATAAACGCTCTCTTCTATTTTCCAGATTTCTCCTTTTGGTCCGCGACCGTAAGACGGCGGGTCCATGATAATGGCATCATAATGGTTCCCACGACGGATTTCCCGCTCTACAAATTTGACACAGTCATCGACCAGCCACCGGATCGGGGCATCTTTCAGACCGGAAGAAATTGCATTTTCTTTTGCCCAGGTGACCATGCCTTTGGATGCATCTACATGGGTTACGCTTGCACCTGCCGCAGCGGCCGCAAGTGTTGCCCCACCGGTATAGGCGAAAAGATTAAGAACCTTAACCTGGCGTCCTTTGGAAACGGCGTCTGCAATGAGCTGGGAAAACCAGTTCCAGTTGGCAGCCTGTTCCGGAAATAATCCGGTATGTTTAAAACTGAAAGGTTTTAAATGAAACGTTAACTTCTTATTAATAGGCAGGGAATATTGAATGGTCCATTCTTTTGGAAGCTGGAAAAATTCCCATTCTCCACCTCCTTTGGAACTGCGGTGGTAGTGGCCGTTCATTTTGCGCCATCCTTTTTCCTTTTTCGGAGTATCCCAGATTACCTGGGGATCTGGGCGGACGAGAAGATAATCTCCCCAGCGTTCGAGCTTTTCACCTTTTGAACAATCGATCACTTCATAGTCATTCCATTGATCTGCTAACCACATATATCATATCCTCCTGATTTCTATCTGTATAAAACAGTAACATTATATGAAAAATAGAAAAAATAATCAATCATTAAATTTTGGGGGCGAAAAACGTAAAAGAAAAAATAAAAAAAGTTCTTGCTTTTTTGAATAAGACCATGTATAATATCAATTGCTGTGGCATGATAGCTGTGAAACGTGAGGTTGCTGCCTATGTGGCAGGTTTTCCGTGGAGCGAATGTCAAGTTAGGAAACTGACGACAAGTCACTGTACAAACAATATGGTCTATCAAAGATAGAAACAACGTGTGAAAAAATGCGAATCGCCTGACAATGGGGCGATACATCAGAGATGTACCGCAGGACACACACGGAGAAGTGTACAGTCACCGCTTGTCGTACTATTTACAAAGTGCGAAAAGGAGGCGACTTTTTTTATGGCAAGTCAAGTAATGAGAATCACTCTCAAGGCTTATGATCACGAATTAGTTGATTCATCAGCAAAGAAAATCATCGAGACTGTAAAGAAGAACGGATCACAGGTGAGCGGACCGGTACCTCTTCCTACTAAGAAGGAAGTAGTTACAATTCTTAGAGCTACTCACAAGTACAAAGATTCCCGTGAACAGTTCGAGCAGAGAACTCATAAGAGACTGATTGATATCGTTACACCAACTCAGAAGACTGTTGATGCTTTATCACGTCTTGAGATGCCAGCAGGTGTTTACATCGATATTAAAATGAAACAGAAATAATAACTGTTTCGACAAATTATTTCGTAAGTCCTGATTAGTTATTTCATATAGATATGGCTGCTCTAGGATGAACGGTTCCGCTACTCCACTGCAGATCAGCAGGTGGGCAAGAGGCGTTCCGCTGTAGAAAACAGGAGGTTAAACAATGAAGAAAGCGATTTTAGCAACAAAAGTCGGAATGACACAGATCTTCAATGCAGACGGCGTATTAGTGCCGGTTACTGTATTACAGGCTGGTCCTTGTGTTGTTACTCAGATTAAGACAGTAGACAACGATGGATACAGTGCAGTTCAGGTTGGATTTGTTGACAAGAAAGAAAAGACTGTTAACAAAGATGCCAACGGAAAGAAAGAAATTCGCAACAGACATGGCGTAAACAAGGCTCAGATGGGTCACTTCGCTAAAGCTGGTGTATCTGGTAAGAGATTCGTTCGCGAGTTCAAGTTTGAGAACGCAGACGAGTATAAGTTAGCAGATGAAATCAAAGCTGACATCTTCGCAGAAGGTGACAAGGTTGATGTTACTGCTATTTCAAAAGGTAAAGGTTTCCAGGGTGCTATTAAGAGATTAGGTCAGCACAGAGGACCGATGGCTCATGGTTCTAAGTTCCATCGTCATCAGGGTTCTAACGGTGCATGTTCTTCTCCGAGCCGTGTATTCAAGGGAAAAGGAATGCCTGGACACATGGGTAGCGTAAAAGTTACAACTCAGAATCTTGAAGTTGTAAGAGTTGACGCAGAGAACAACTTACTGCTGATCAAGGGTGCTGTCCCAGGAGCAAAGAAAGCTCTCATCACAGTAAAAGAGACCACAAAGTCTGGTAAATAGTGCAAAGTAAGAAAGGAGGAACTTTACGATGGCTAAAGTAGCTGTTTATAATATGGAAGGTAAAGAAGTTGATTCTATCGAATTAAACGATTCCATTTTCGGCGTAGAAATTAATGAGCATTTAGTTCATATGGCTGTGCTTCAGCAGCTTGCAAATAATCGTCAGGGAACACAGAAGGCTAAGACACGTTCTGAAGTTCGCGGTGGCGGAAGAAAACCATGGAGACAGAAGGGAACCGGTCATGCAAGACAGGGATCTACACGTTCTCCACAGTGGACAGGCGGCGGAGTTGTATTCGCTCCGGTACCAAGAGATTACTCATTCAAGCTCAACAAGAAAGAGAAGAGAGCTGCATTAAAGTCTGTTCTGACTTCTAAGGTAGCAGAGAACAAGTTCGTAGTTGTTGATGAGCTGAAATTAGATGAAATTAAGACAAAGAAGTTCGTACAGGTTATGGACAATCTGAAAGTTGAGAAGGCACTTGTTGTATTAAACGACATGGACACAAACGTGATCGCATCTGCAGCAAATATTCCAACTGTTAAGACTGCTCAGACAAACGAGCTGAATGTATTTGATGCATTAAAGTATGACAAGGTAGTTGTTACAAAGGCTGCTCTTGCAACAATCGAGGAGGTGTATGCATAATGGCAAACGTACAGTATTATGATGTAATCCTCAAACCAGTAGTAACTGAGAAGAGTATGAATGCAATGGCTGAGAAGAAATATACATTTCTTGTTCATCCGGATGCAAATAAAACTATGATCAAGGAAGCCGTAGAGAGAATGTTCGAGGGAACAAAGGTTGCCAAGGTCAACACAATGAATTGTGAAGGCAAGAACAGAAGACGTGGAATGGTAACAGGAAAGACTGCTAAGACAAAGAAAGCAATCGTTCAGTTAACAGAGGACAGCAAGGATATCGAGATCTTCGCTGGATTATAATTCTACAAGGAGCACTTGCATAAGAGTTGCTTCGCAAGCAAGTGCGTAGGTAATGCTTCAGAGAAGCATTACAGGCTATGTGTCAGCGATGACACGATAATGAAAACATCGAAAGGAGAAAAACAATGGGAATTAAGACATATAACCCATATACACCTTCCAGAAGAAATATGACTGGTTCTGATTTCTCTGAGATCACTAAGACAACTCCTGAGAAATCCCTTACAACTTCTTTAAAGAAGAACGCTGGTCGTAACAATCAGGGTAAAATCACAGTTAGACACCAGGGTGGTGGAAACAGAAGAAAATACAGAATCATCGACTTTAAGAGAAGAAAAGATGGTATTCCGGCAACCGTAATCGGTGTTGAATACGATCCGAACAGAACAGCAAATATCGCACTGATCTGCTATGCAGATGGTGAGAAAGCATATATCCTTGCTCCTGCAGGATTAACCGACGGTATGAAGGTTATGAACGGACCAGAAGCAGAGGTAAGAGTTGGAAACTGTTTACCACTTGAGAATATTCCGGTTGGTACACAGATCCATAACATCGAGTTACTGCCAGGTAAGGGCGGACAGTTAGTACGTTCTGCCGGACTCAGCGCACAGCTGATGGCTAAGGAAGGAAAGTATGCAACACTTCGTCTTCCTTCAGGCGAGATGAGAATGGTTCCAATTCAGTGTAGAGCAACAATCGGTGTTATCGGAAACGGTGACCACAACCTCGTAAATATTGGTAAGGCTGGACGTAAGCGTCACATGGGTATCCGCCCAACAGTTCGTGGTTCTGTTATGAACCCTAATGACCATCCACACGGTGGTGGTGAAGGTAAGGCTCCGGTAGGTCGTCCAGGACCATGTACTCCATGGGGCAAGCCTGCACTTGGTTTAAAGACCAGAAAGAAGAACAAGCAGTCTAACAAGCTTATCGTAAGAAGAAGAGACGGTAGAGCTATCAAATAATTAGGAGGTTTATGAAATGGCACGTTCACTTAAAAAAGGACCATTTGCTGATGAGAGCTTACTCAAAAAAGTAGATGCTATGAACGCTTCCGGAGACAAGTCCGTAATTAAGACCTGGTCCCGTCGTTCTACTATTTTCCCATCTTTCGTTGGACACACAATCGCTGTTCATGACGGAAGAAAGCATGTTCCGGTATATGTTACAGAGGACATGGTTGGACATAAGCTCGGTGAGTTCGTTGCAACAAGAACTTACAGAGGACATGGAAAAGACGAAAAGAAATCAGGCGTGAGATAAAATAATATTTAGTGGAAGGAGGTTTCATCCATGGCAAAAGGACATAGATCCCAGATCAAGAGAGAGAGAAACGAAGTAAAGGACACAAGACCTTCAGCTAAGTTATCTTATGCTAGAGTGTCAGTACAGAAGGCTTGCTTCGTATTAGATGCAATTCGTGGTAAGGATGTTGCGACTGCACTTGCAATCGTATCCTACAACCCAAGATACGCTTCAAGCGTTGTAGAGAAGTTATTAAAGTCAGCAATCGCTAACGCTGAGAACAATAACGGAATGAAGGCAGAAAACCTTTATGTAGCAGAGTGCTACGCAAATAAGGGACCAACAATGAAGAGAATTCATCCTCGTGCACAGGGTAGAGCTTATAGAATCGAAAAGAGAATGAGCCACATTACAATCGTGCTCGATGAAAGATAGGAGGCAATCATGGGACAGAAGGTTAATCCTCATGGATTAAGAGTCGGCGTTATCAAAGATTGGGATTCTAAATGGTATGCAGATGGAGATTTCGCTGATTACTTAGTAGAAGATTACAATATCAGAACATTTCTGAAGAAAAAATTATACGCAGCTGGTGTTTCTAAGATTGAGATCGAAAGAGCATCAGATCGTGTGAAGGTTATCATTTACACAGCTAAGCCAGGTGTTGTAATTGGTAAGGGCGGCGCTGAGATCGAAAAGATCAAGGCAGAAGTTCAGAAACTTACAGATAAGAAGTTAGTTGTAGATATCAAAGAAGTAAAGAGACCAGATCGTGACGCTCAGTTAGTAGCTGAGAACATCGCTTTACAGCTTGAGAACCGTGTTTCTTTCCGTAGAGCAATGAAGTCCTGCATGGGTCGTGCAATGAAGACCGGTGCAAAGGGAATTAAGACTTCCTGCTCAGGACGTCTTGGTGGAGCTGATATGGCCCGTACAGAGTTCTACTCTGAAGGAACGATTCCGCTTCAGACACTTCGTGCAGATATCGATTATGGATTCGCAGAGGCAGATACCACTTACGGTAAAGTAGGCGTTAAGGTTTGGATCTACCGTGGCGAAGTGCTTCCTACAAAGGCTAATAAGGAAGGAGGAGCTCAGTAATTATGTTAATGCCAAAGAGAGTAAAACATCGTAAACAGTTCCGTGGTTCCATGGCTGGTAAAGCAACCAGAGGAAACAAGATCACATACGGTGAGTATGGTATCGTATCATTAGAGCCTTGCTGGATTAAGGCAAATCAGATCGAGGCAGCCCGTGTTGCTATGACAAGATATATCAAGCGTGGTGGTAAAGTCTGGATCAAGATCTTCCCAGAGAAGCCTGTAACTCATAAGCCTATGGGTGTTCGAATGGGTAAAGGAAAGGGTGCCCTTGAGTATTGGGTAGCTGTAGTTAAACCAGGTAGAGTATTATTTGAAATCTCCGGTGTTCCGGAAGACGTAGCGAAAGAAGCTTTACGTCTTGCTACACATAAATTACCTTGCAAATGTAAAGTAGTTTCACGTGCAGATTTAGAAGGCGGTGAGTCAAATGAAAACTAGTGCATATTTAGAAGAATTAAAGTCACTTACTGTTGCAGATTTACAGTCACAGTTAGTTGATGCAAAAAAGGAACTTTTCAATTTGAGATTCCAGAATGCAACCAATCAGTTAGATAATACAGCCAGAATTAAAGAAGTTCGCAAGAATATTGCTAGAATTCAGACTGTTATCACCGAGAAAGCTAGCGTTGCTGAATAAATCCAATTCTCAGAAAGGAGACTTCGGTCGTGGAAGAAAGAAATCTTAGAAAAACACGTGTAGGTGTTGTTGTAAGCGATAAGATGGATAAGACAATCGTTGTAGCTGTAAAGAACAACGAGAGACATCCACTGTACAACAAGATCGTTAAAAAGACTTATAAGTTAAAGGCTCATGACGAGAACAACGATGCTAAGATCGGCGATACCGTCAGAGTTATGGAAACAAGACCATTATCTAAAGATAAGAGATGGAGACTTGTAGAAATCATGGAAAGAGCAAAATAATAAAAGGAGGCTACAAGCATGGTACAGCAGGAAAGCAGACTCAAAGTTGCGGACAATACTGGCGCAAAAGAGTTACTTGTTATCCGCGTAATGGGTGGATCTACCAGAAGATATGCGAACATCGGCGATGTGATCGTTGCTACTGTTAAAGATGCAACACCAGGCGGTGTTGTTAAAAAGGGCGATGTTGTAAAAGCCGTAGTTGTTCGTTCAGTAAAGGGTGCCCGTCGTAAAGATGGTTCCTATATTAAGTTTGATGAGAACGCAGCAGTTATTATCAAGGACGACAAAACTCCGAGAGGAACTCGTATCTTTGGACCAGTAGCTCGTGAGCTTCGTGAGAAACAGTTCATGAAAATTGTTTCTCTGGCTCCAGAAGTATTATAGGAGGAACGAAGATGGCAAGTATGAAGATCAAAAAAGGCGATATGGTAAAAGTTATCGCTGGCAGAGATAAAGACAAAGAGGGCAAGGTTATTGCCGTAAATAAAAAAGACAACACACTCCTCGTTGAAGGCGTTAACATGGTTACCAAGCATGCAAAGCCAAGCATGGCAAACCAGCAGGGCGGAATCCTTCATCAGGAAGGACCTATTGATGCATCTAACGTAATGTTCCTTCACAAAGGAAAAGCTACCCGTGTAGGTTTCAAGATGGACGGAGACAAGAAAGTACGTTATGCGAAATCAACAGGCGATGTTATCGATTAATTGAAGAGAGGAGGACAAAACATTGAGTAGACTTAAAGAGCAGTACGAAAATGAGATCAAAGACGCAATGATCAAAAAGTTCGGATACAAGAATACAATGGAGGTTCCAAAGCTTGACAAGATCGTAGTTAACATGGGTGTTGGTGAGGCTAAGGAGAACGCAAAGCTTCTTGAGGCAGCTGTAAAGGACATGGAGGCTATCACCGGTCAGAAGGCTGTTACAACAAAGGCTAAGAACGCGATCGCAAACTTCAAGATCAGAGAGAACATGCCGATCGGATGTAAGGTTACCTTACGTGGCGAGAAGATGTATGAGTTCGCTGATCGTCTGATCAACTTAGCATTACCTCGTGTACGTGACTTCCGTGGTGTTAATCCAAACGCATTTGACGGACGTGGAAACTACGCACTTGGTATCAAAGAGCAGATTATCTTCCCAGAGATCGAGTACGATAAGGTAGATAAGGTTCGTGGTATGGATATCATCTTCGTTACAACTGCAAAGACAGATGAAGAGGCACGTGAGTTATTAACTCTGTTCAACATGCCATTTGCTAAATAATCAGGAGGGAATTTTTAATGGCTAAGACAAGTATGAAAATTAAACAGCAGCGTAAACCAAAATTCTCTACCAGAGAATATACACGTTGCAGAATTTGTGGACGTCCACATTCAGTTTTAAGAAAATACGGAATCTGTAGAGTATGTTTCCGTGAGTTAGCATATAAAGGTCAGATTCCAGGCGTTAAGAAGGCATCCTGGTAAACCTTTAAGAGAAAAGTTGTAGTCCAAAAGGAGGAAAAATGTCATGATGATGACAAGTGATCCAATTGCAGATATGCTTACAAGAATCCGTAATGCAAATACTGCAAAACATGATACAGTAGATATTCCAGCTTCTAAGATCAAAGTTGCTATCGCTGGCATCCTTGTTGATGAAGGTTTCATCGAGAAGTATGACATCATCGAGGATGGTAACTTCAAGACAATCCGTGTCACATTGAAGTATGGCGCTGATAAGAATGAGAAGATCATTACAGGAATTAAGAGAATTTCCAAGCCAGGTTTACGTGTATACGCTGGCAAGGATGAAATCCCGAGTGTACTTGGTGGATTAGGAATCGCAATCCTTTCTACGAACCAGGGAATCGTTACCGACAAGGAAGCAAGAAAGCTTCAGGTTGGTGGCGAAGTATTAGCATTTGTATGGTAGTCAAAACCAGATAGAAACTATTAACATCCAATAAATACAGGAGGTACGGGCATGTCACGTATAGGAAGAATGCCAATCGCAATTCCAGCTGGAGTAACAGTTGAGATCGCAGAAAATAATCATGTGACTGTAAAAGGTCCAAAGGGTACTTTGGAGAGAACTCTTCCATCAGAGATGGATATTAAGGTTGAGGGCTCTGAAGTCGTAGTTACAAGACCAAACGATTTAAAGAAAATGAAATCCTTACACGGATTAACAAGAACACTGATAAACAACATGGTTGTTGGTGTAACTGATGGTTACACCAAGACCCTTGAGGTAAACGGTGTAGGTTATAGAGCACAGAAGTCCGGAAAGAAGTTAACACTTCACCTTGGATATTCTCATCCGGTTGAGATGGAAGATCCGGAAGGACTTGAGGCAGTTGTTGAAGATAACAAGATTATCGTTAAAGGTATTGACAAAGAAAAAGTTGGCCAGTACGCAGCTGAAATCAGAGATAAGAGAAGACCTGAGCCATATAAGGGCAAGGGTATCAAGTATGCTGATGAAGTTATTAGACGTAAAGTTGGTAAGACTGGTAAGAAATAATTAAAGGAGTGGACAAGAAATGGTTAGTAAAAAGTCAAGAACAGAAGTTCGTGAAAAGAAGCATAGCAGAATGCGTAATCATCTTGCAGGTACAGCAGAGCGTCCTCGTTTAGCTGTATTCAGAAGTAATAACCATATGTATGCTCAGATTATTGATGATACAGTTGGAAATACACTTGTTTCTGCTTCAACTCTGGATAAAGATTTAAAGGCAGAGCTTGAGAAGACTAATAACGTTGATGCAGCAGCAAAACTTGGTACTGTTATTGCAAAGAAAGCATTAGATAAGGGTATTACCACAGTTGTCTTCGATCGAGGCGGTTTTATTTACGCAGGCAAGGTAAAGGCATTAGCTGAAGCAGCAAGAGAAGCTGGTTTAGAGTTTTAGGAGGAGACAAACATGAAACGTGAAATCATTGATGCGAGTCAATTAGAATTAGTTGACCAGGTTGTTGACATCAAGCGTGTAACAAAGGTCGTTAAGGGTGGACGTAACATGCGCTTCACAGCTCTCGTTGTTGTTGGTGACAAGAATGGTCATGTTGGTGCAGGTCTTGGAAAGGCTGCTGAAATTCCTGAAGCAATCCGCAAAGGAAAAGAAGATGCAATTAAGAGCCTCATCAGTGTTAAATTAGACGAGAATAACTCTATTACACATGATGTAACAGGAAAATACACAGGTGCTTCCGTATTATTAAAGAAGTCTCCTGAAGGTACTGGTATCATCGCAGGTGGTCCGGCTCGTTCCGTATGTGAGCTTGCAGGTATCACAAATATCCGTACAAAATCATTAGGATCAAATAATAAGCAGAACGTTGTACTTGCTACTATCGAGGCACTTTCTCAGTTAAGAAGCCCGGAAGAAGTTGCAAGACTTCGCGGTAAATCTGTAGAAGAAATCTTAGGTTAAGGAGGAGCGACTAAGTCATGGCAGATAAAGTAAAAGTTACACTTATTAAGTCAACAATCGGTGCTGTTCCGAAGAACAAGAAGACAATCGAAGCTCTTGGATTAACTAAGTTACACAAGACTGTAGAGTTACCAAACAACGCAGCTACACAGGGCGCGCTTCGCAAGGTTGCACCATACGTTAACGTAGAAGAAGCATAGAATAAAATAAGGAGGTGCCAAAATGGATTTATCTAGTTTAAAAGCAGCAGAAGGCTCCGTACACAGCGATAACTTCAGAAGAGGTCGTGGACACGGTTCAGGAAATGGCAAGACTGCTGGTAAGGGCCATAAGGGTCAGAAGGCTCGTTCTGGAGCACCAAGACCAGGGTTCGAAGGTGGCCAGATGCCATTATACAGAAGATTACCAAAGAGAGGTTTCAAGTGCAGAAACTCTAAGGAAATCATCGGAATTAATCTTTCAGCTCTTGAGAAATTCGATAATGACACTGTAGTATCAGTAGATACACTGATCGAAGCAGGTATCGTTAAGAACCCAAGAGACGGCGTAAAGATTCTTGGAAATGGAGAATTTACTAAGAAGCTTACAGTCCAGGCTAACGCTTTCAGTGCTAGTGCCAAGGAGAAGATTGAAGCTCTTGGTGGAAAAGCTGAGGTGATCTAATGTTTAAGACACTGCGTAATGCATTTAAAGTAAAGGACATTCGAGATCGAATTCTTTTTACTTTTTTGATGCTGATCATCATCCGGATCGGAAGTGAACTTCCGGCTCCGGGTGTTGATGGGGAAGTGTTTAAACAGTGGTGGGCAAGCCAGTCTGCAGACGGACTTGGATTTTTCAATGCGATTACAGGTGGTTCTTTCCTGAATATGTCTGTATTCGCACTGAATATTACACCGTACATTACTTCATCCATCATTATTCAGCTGCTTACCATTGCGATTCCGAAGCTTGAAGAAATTCAGCGTGACGGAGAAGAGGGAAGAAAGAAGATGGTTGCACTTACCCGTTATGTGACCATCGTTCTTGCATTGATTCAGTCTATAGCAATGACAATCGGTTTTTACCGTGGTGGATATCTCACCGGCCAGGGACCTTTAGCCGTTATTGAGGTTATTACAGGACTTACGGCAGGATCTGCAGTTCTTATGTGGATTGGTGAGCGCATCACAGAGAAAGGTATCGGAAATGGTATTTCCATTGTATTGGTTATCAACATCATTTCACGTATGCCGGAAGATATGGGAACTCTTTGGAGTCAGTTCATTGCGAACAAATCCATTCCAAAGGGAATCGTGGCAGGCCTGATCATTATTGCAATCATCGTTGCAATGGTAGTATTCGTAGTAGTACTTCAGGATGCAGAGCGTAGAATCCCAGTTCAGTATTCCAAGAAACTGCAGGGAAGAAAACAGGTGGGTGGTCAGTCCACACACATTCCGCTTAAGGTCAATACCGGCGGTGTAATCCCTGTCATCTTTGCACAGTCACTGTTACAGACACCAGTGATTATCGCAGCGATTCTTGGAAAAGGTAATGGAACAGGTATCGGAAGCAAGATCTTAAAGGGAATGTCCCAGTCTAACTGGTGCAATCCGGAAGAGCCGATCTACAGTATCGGACTTGTGGTTTATATTCTGTTAATTATCGCGTTTGCATATTTCTATACACAGATTACATTCAATCCTTTGGAGATTGCAAACAATATGAAGAAAGCCGGTGGTTTTATTCCGGGTATCCGTCCTGGAAAGCCTACCAGTGATTATTTAAATCAGATACTCAACTACATTGTATTCATCGGAGCAGTTGGTCTGTCCATCGTTGCATTTATTCCAATTTTCTTCAACGGTGTATTTAAGGCAGATGTTTCTTTCGGTGGTACATCAATCATCATTATTGTCGGTGTTGTTATTGAGACAATTAAGCAGGTTGAGTCACAGATGAGAGTTCGCTATTACAAGGGATTTTTGAACGACTAATTATATTTTGGAGATACTGGATTCCGGTATCTCCATTTCCCTTATGATACGGGGAGCAATTCTTCTATATAAAAATATATCGTGTTTAATAACAGAAATGGAGAAATGATATGAAGATTATTATGTTAGGGGCTCCGGGGGCAGGAAAAGGAACACAGGCAAAGCAGATTGCTGCAAAATACCAGATTCCTCATATTTCCACCGGTGATATTTTCCGTGCAAATATCAAAAATGGTACAGAGTTAGGAAAAAAAGCAAAAACATATATGGATCAGGGTGCACTTGTGCCGGATGAACTGACCTGTGATCTGGTTATGGATCGTATCCAGCAGGATGACTGCAAAAACGGATTTGTTCTGGACGGATTTCCAAGAACAATTCCACAGGCGGAAGCTTTAGATGCAGCATTAAAGAAAATCAGCCAGACGATGGATTATGCAATTGATGTTGATGTTCCGGATGAGAATATTGTAAAACGTATGGGTGGAAGACGTGCCTGCTTAAATTGCGGGGCAACATATCATATCGTATTTAATCCGACAAAGGTGGAAGGCAAGTGTGATGCCTGTGGAGCGGAAACCGTACTTCGGGATGATGACAAGCCGGAAACTGTACAGAAGCGTCTGTCTGTATATCATGAACAGACACAGCCACTGATCGATTATTACAAGGCACAGGGAATCCTGAAATCCGTTGACGGAACCAAGCCAATGGATGAAGTGTTTACCGATATTGTTGCAATCTTAGGTGAATAAGATGAAAGTAACGATCAAATCTGCTGAAGAGATTGAAAAAATGCGCCGCGCGGGGGAAATCCTCGCTGCCGTGCATCAGAATCTTGCAAGAGAAATCAAACCTGGGATGTCTACTTTGGACATTGACCGGTTGGGGGAAGAGATGATCCGCGGATATGGATGTATTCCTTCATTTAAAAATTATTGCGGATATCCGGCGTCCATTTGTGTTTCGGTAAACGAAGAAGTGGTGCATGGGATTCCGACAGACGAAAGGATCATCAAAGAAGGAGATATTGTCAGTCTGGATGCAGGAGTTATTTATGAAGGCTATCATTCAGATGCGGCGAGAACCGTTGCAGTCGGAGAAGTGAGTGAGGAGGCAAAGCTTCTAATCGAACGGACCAGACAGTCCTTTATCGAAGGAATGAAAAAAGCAGTGGCTGGAAATCATCTTTATGATATTTCCGCAGCAATTGGTGACTATGCAAATCAGTTTGGATATGGAGTGGTCGAGGATCTTTGTGGACATGGAGTTGGCAGCCATTTGCATGAAGAACCGGAGATCCCGAATTTCAGACAGTCACGGTTTCGCAGAGGAATTAAGCTGAAACCGGGGATGACACTTGCCGTGGAGCCGATGATTAATGTGGGAACCAAAGATGTACTCTGGATGGATGATGAGTGGACCGTTGTCACGGAAGATAAGTCATTATCCGCTCACTATGAGAATACGATACTTATTACAGATGGAAAACCGGAGATCCTTTCTCTGACAGAAGAGGAAAAGAAAGCCGGATTTTTAAATCTCTTTTAACAACAGGAAAATGGAAAAGAGTCGATACAGGAGGAAAGAAAGTTATGTCAAAAGCAGATGTTATTGAAGTGGAAGGCGTAGTAGTAGAAAAACTGCCAAACGCTTTTTTCAAAGTAGAACTTGAGAATGGTCACCAGATTCTGGCAACGATCAGCGGAAAACTTCGTATGAATTTTATCCGTATCCTGCCGGGAGATAAAGTAACAATTGAAATGTCCCCATATGACCTGACAAAGGGAAGAATCATCTGGAGAGATAAATAAAAAATATGTTGACTTCCACAAGGTGTCTGTGTATAATATTATTCGGACACTTTTTGGAAAGTACCTGAAAAATGCGGGAAACCGCAGAAACAGGGCTTTTATAGAGAAAGGAGGATTTGCTGTGAAGGTAAGATCATCAGTTAAGCCTATTTGCGAGAAATGCAAAGTCATCAAGAGAAAAGGAAGCATCAGAATTATCTGTGAGAATCCGAAGCACAAACAGAGACAGGGTTAATTACTTCTTGACAGAAGAACCCTGTTATTTGTGCGCTATGGTCAGTTTATAACAGACTGGCGAAAGCAGCATCGCATTTGCGATGAAATCATTATGTGCGGCTGCAGCGCAGTGAATTTGCGCTGTTCATAATAAACAGAGGCATAGTCTGGTCTTTTTTGCTATAATACCGAGTGGCATGGGACAAATATGCGAATATGGAAATCCTATTTGTATGCACACATTTCAGGACGTGCAACCGTAGCTGTATACGGATAGGGTTCGGGAAAATACGCGGTTGCAGGTGTATTTATGACTACTAAATAATCTTAAAAATTTTATGGAGGTGTAAACACACATGGCTCGTATTGCAGGTGTAGATTTACCAAGAGAAAAACGTGTAGAAATCGGTCTGACTTACATCTACGGAATCGGTAGAGCAAGTGCTGACCGTATCCTTGAAGCAGCAAACGTAGATCCTAGCACACGTGTTAGAGATCTTACTGACGATGAGGTTAAGAGAATCAGTGCAGTCATCGATGAGACACAGACTGTAGAAGGTGATTTAAGAAGAGAGATCGCTCTTAATATTAAGAGACTTCAGGAGATCGGATGCTATCGTGGAATCCGTCACAGAAAAGGACTGCCAGTTCGTGGTCAGAAGACTAAGACAAACGCAAGAACAAGAAAAGGTCCTAAGAGAACTGTAGCAAATAAGAAGAAATAAGTTTAATCAGAGAAAGTAGGTTAGTTTAGATATGGCTAAGAACGTTGCAAAGAAAACAACAAAAAAGCGCGTAAAGAAAAACGTTGAACGCGGACAGGCACACATTCAGGCATCTTTCAATAACACAATCGTGACAATTACTGATACTGAAGGTAACGCTTTATCATGGGCTAGTGCTGGTGGTCTTGGATTTAGAGGTTCAAAGAAATCTACTCCATATGCTGCGCAGATGGCAGCAGAAACTGCTACAAAGGCAGCTTTAATTCATGGTTTGAAGACAGTTGATGTTATGGTTAAGGGACCAGGCTCAGGACGTGAGGCTGCTATCCGTGCCCTTTCCGCATGCGGTCTTGAAGTAGTTTCCATCAAGGATGTTACTCCAGTACCACATAACGGATGCCGTCCACCAAAGCGTAGAAGAGTTTAATTAGGAGGTATCGATTAAGATGGCAGTGAATAAAGTACCTGTACTGAAAAGATGTAGATCCCTTGGTTTGGAGCCAAGTTATTTAGGATATGATAAGAAGTCAAAGAGAAATCTTCAGAGAGGAAACCGTAAGGTATCTGAGTACGGACTTCAGTTAAGAGAAAAGCAGAAGGCTAAATTCATCTATGGTGTATTAGAGAAGCCTTTCCGTAATTACTATAAGAGAGCAGATAAGATGAGAGGATTAACAGGTCCAAACCTGATGACAATCCTTGAGTCAAGACTTGACAACGTAGTATTCCGTCTTGGATTCGCAAGAACCCGTAAGGAAGCAAGACAGATCGTTGACCACAAGTTCGTAACCGTAAACGGTAAGGTTGTAAACATTCCTTCTTACCTGGTTAAGGCTGGCGATGTTGTTGAGATTAAGGAAAGCAAGAAGAACATTCAGCGTATGAAAGACATCGTTGAGGTTGCTGGTGGAAGAATCGTTCCAGAATGGTTAGATATCGACGCAGAGAAGCTGCAGGGAACTGTAAAAGAGTTACCATCCCGTGAGCAGATCGACGTTCCAGTAAACGAGATGCTTATCGTCGAGTTATATTCTAAGTAATTAGTTTAACGCATCGTAAACCCGAGAAGGAGGGACTTTGTAGTGTTCGATTTTGAAAAACCAAAAATTGAGATCGCTGAAATTTCAGAAGACAAGACATATGGCAAATTTGTTGTAGAGCCTTTGGAAAGAGGATATGGTACTACACTTGGCAACTCTTTAAGAAGAATTATGCTTTCTTCTTTACCGGGAGCTGCTGTAAGCCAGGTGAAGATTGACGGAGTTCTCCATGAATTCAGTTCAATCCCGGGCGTTAAGGAAGATGTTACTGAAATTATTATGAACATCAAGAACCTCGCTATCCGCAATAACAGTTCTACAAATGAACCAAAAGTTGCTTACATTGAATTCGAAGGGGAAGGCGTTGTTACAGCTGCAGATATCCAGGTCGATTCGGATATCGAAATCATGAATCCTGAATTGGAGATCGCACATTTAAACGGTGGTGCAGACTGCAAGCTCTATATGGAACTTACCATTACAAAGGGCAGAGGATATGTCAGCGCAGATAAGAATAAGACAGAGGATACACCAATTGGTGTGATCGCAATCGATTCTATCTATACACCGGTAGATCGTGTAAATGTAACGATTGAGAATACTCGTGTAGGTCAGGTTACTGATTATGATAAGCTTACATTGGATGTATATACCAATGGAACTTTAGAGCCAGATGAGGCAGTCAGCCTTGCTGCGAAAGTATTGAGTGAGCACTTAAATCTCTTCATTGATCTGTCAGATGCTGCACAGCAGGCAGAGATCATGGTTGAGAAAGAGAACGATACACAGGAGAAGGTTCTTGAGATGAATATCGATGAACTGGAATTATCTGTTCGTTCTTACAACTGTCTGAAGAGAGCTGGTATCAATACGGTTGCAGAGCTTATCAACCGTACTCCGGAAGATATGATGAAGGTTCGTAACCTTGGCCGCAAGTCTCTTGAAGAAGTACTTGCAAAACTCAAAGAGTTAGGTTTACAGTTAAATCAGGGTGAAGAATAATAAAAACTGGCGGTGTCAGTAATCCCGATGAGTGTGACAACGTCATAGAACATTTATGGCTTGTGGTTTGAAATGCCACAGAATTAAGAATGGGTTCTGCCGGTAAATCCAAAGAGTATGGCAGGATACCCCACAAATGGAGGAAAATTAAAATGGCAAAGTATCGTAAGTTAAGCAGAACATCCAGCCAGAGAAAGGCTTTAATCAGAGGTCAGGTTACTGCTCTGATCGCTAATGGCAAGATCGTAACAACAGAAGCAAAGGCTAAGGAAATCCGTAAGGTTGCAGAAGGCCTGATCGCTGCTGCTGTTCGTGAGAAAGACAACTTTGACGAAGTTACTGTTACTGCTAAGGTTGCTCGTAAAGATGCAGACGGCAAGAGAGTAAAGGAAGTTGTTGATGGTAAGAAAGTTACTGTTTATGACGAAGTAGAGAAGAAGATTAAGAAGGATCAGCCTTCCCGTCTTCATGCAAGAAGAGAAATGCTTAAAGTTCTTTACACAGTAAAGACAAATGACGGAAGCAAGAAGGGTGCAAAGGAAGTTGACCTTGTTGCAAAGTTATTTGACGAGATCGCACCAAAGTATGCAGACCGTAACGGTGGTTACACAAGAATCGTAAAGATTGGTCAGCGTAAAGGTGACGGCGCTCTGGAAGTATTACTTGAGTTAGTTTAAAATTTGTCAATGAGAACCCCCATCTGCGAAAGCAGATGGGGGTTTTTATACTTAAAAGTGAGAATCCGCGCCGGTTTTGCCGATGCGGATTTTTTAAATTTATGAAATATGTGATTTGGAGAGCGGATAAGGTTTCCGTTGGTCAGTTCGTCCGATCAGATAATCCACGCTTGTGTGATGAAAATCTGCCAGAGAAGAGAGAATTTCCGTTGGAATTTGTCGCTCGTCATTTTCATATCTGGAGTAGGTTCGTTGTGTAATATTTAAGATTCTGGCAATCTCTGTCTGTGTTAAGTCTTTGTCTTCCCGTAAGTCGCGAATGCGTTTATATATCAAATATTTGTCACCTCCCCCATGCTAATAGTATATGTGAGACCAAAATGGTCTATTGCTGTTTAGACCATTTTGGTCTAAAATATTTGGAAGGCACAATATAAGGCACATATTGAAATGCTTATAAATATTGATAAAATAAAAGCGTTACAAAAGAAAAATGGAGGCAGGAATGTCGGAGTTTAGTGACAAGTTATCAGAGTATATTGTAAAAAGCGGATCAAATGTGTACCAGCTTGCAAAAGAAGCATCTTTAGACAGAACAACATTGCAGAAGACGGCAAAAGGACAGAGACTTCCGTCTTTGGATTATATTAGGGAAATATGCCAGTACATAAAAATATCCAGTAATCAGGAAGAGGAACTGGTTCGTCTCTATAAGATTGAAAAGCTGGGACACAGTACAGTAAAAGCATGGGATGAAATTCAGCAGATTATTCTTGATATTTACCAGCTCAGAAAAAATGAAAAAAGTTCCTGGCATATTCGTTTTGATGAATTAAGCCTGAAAAGTTTTAATGCCCAAATTGTGCAGAAATGCGATTCGGAAATGGATTGTTTAAAAGCAATTATGTGCGTCATGGAACAGGAACTGGAAGATCCGGATCAAGCCGAAATTTATATGGATGTTTCATGGGCAAGTAAACTGGTGTTATGTCAATTGAGGCAAAGTGAGGGAAATAAGTCGGAAAAATTAACTTGCCATCAACTTGTGAATTTAAAGCAGACAGAACATGTAAAAGACGGGATGCTGGAAAATATTCAGATGCTGCATCAGGTACTTCCATATGCATTTACAACACATAATACCTATGATATCCGTTATGCTTATATCAGTGAAAACAGCGAAGATCAGAAATTGCATTTATGGGAACATTACATTATTACACGCAGACATGTAATTTTGTGTTCGGAACAGGATTATCAAATGATTGTCATTTCCGATGAAATGATTGCAAAGGCATACAGGCAGGAAGTCGGGCGTATGCTGAGTGCATATCGTCCGCTGTTCAGTTATCAGGGGTATTCCGGTGAAGGGGTTCGGAAATACCGCGCCTTGCTTGATCATGATGAAACACATGTAACTTACGAGGGATTTCCGTGTCTGGCACTTATGATCCCCGATGAAATAAAAAAGCAGTTGATTGCAGATCCGCAGATTGGAACATATGCCACAGCATTTTTTGATATGCCAAAAGTAAAAGAAAACCAGTACATTAATATTTTTGGAATGGAAGAGGTAAGGCATTTTATGAAAACCGGTCATTTGCCGGGAGTGTTTGATCATTATTTTTATGCGGAGTCCATGGAACTTCGAAAGGAAATGCTTGAAAATTTCCATAAAAATCTTCTGGCGCATACACGGCAGTATTATATGATCAATGGGGATAAATTTAAAATAAACAGTTCTTTTGGAATTGATGTATTTGGACAAAATAAGGTCGCATTCTGTTCAACATCTGACGAGTTTCCATTTGGTTTTATCTCAATTGATGAACCGGGTATCAGTGAAATGTTTGCCAGTTATTTTGATAATCTGGTACAGTCCCAATATGTATATTCGATTGAGGAAACCATAACAAAATGGGAGGAAAAGGTGGAACAGATAGAAAGAGAAATAGAAATAGAAATAGAAGATAGGAAGGAATGAGCTTTTTAGTGCATAGGTACTAAAAATAAAAGGCACAATAAAAGGCACATATTGAAAAGAGGAGAGAAATTGATAAACTGAAAGAGAAAAACGAAAGTTAGGAGCAGTTATGAAAACATTGGGTATTATTGGCGGTCTTGGACCAATGGCGACTGCATATTTCATGGAGCTTGTGACAGGAATGACAGATGTCGACTGCGATCAGAAACATATTCCAATAGTGTTACAGAGTATTCCGCAGACACCAGATCGTACTTCGTACATATTGGATCATATACAAAAAAATCCACTTCCGCAAATGGTAGAAGCCGGAAAACGGTTGAAGGAGGCGGGAGCAGCGTATCTTGCAATCCCGTGTGTTACAGCACATTATTTTTACAGGGAGCTTTGCCGGCAAATAGATCTGCCAATTATTTCTCTGTTGGAAAAAACCGCTGATTATTTCAGGACAGAGGGTGTTGATGAGGTGGCAATTCTGGCAACATCGGGTACGGTAATGAGTAAGATTATCCAGCAGGAATTAGGAAAAAAACATATCCAGACGTTGCTGCCTGATGAAAGACAGCAACAGAAAATCATGGAGATTATCTATAAGCAGATTAAGGCCGGACGATCGGTAGAAATTGAAGAATTTGAACAAATTGGTACACAATTACAACAACGAGGCGCACAGAAACTGTTACTGGGATGTACAGAATTATCTCTTTTAAAAAGAGATTTTACCCTGAATCAGGCATATGCGGACGTATTGGAAATATTGGCATCTGCTGTAGTTACCTATAACGGATTGCCAGTAAAAGAATATCACAGACAGACACAGGAGATAAAATAATGCAGAGAAATGTTTTGGAATATTTGGAAGAGACAGTAAAAAGAGTGCCGGATAAAATCGCATTTGCAAATGATAAAACGCAGTTGACATTTCAGCAATTTTCAGATGACATACGTGCAATTGGCAGTGAATTAATTCGGAAAGGCTATCAAAAGGAGCCGGTTTTGATCTATATGAATAAAAGCCCGGAAGCATTGGAGGGGTTTTTCGGAGTGATCGAAAGCGGCTGTTTTTATGTGCCATTGGATGAAGAGATGCCGAAGAGACGCATCGAACTGATTATTGAAAATACGAAAGCAAGAGTTATCGTCTGTGATCAGGAGAATCTGAAACGTGTAAAGGAACTTCCTTTTGATGGAGAAATTATGCTGCATGAGGAACTGGCAAAGAAAAGAGAGGACAAGGAAAAGCTGGATAAGGTAAGAAGAACTGCACTGGATACAGATCCGCTTTATGTGCTTTTTACTTCCGGATCTACAGGGATGCCAAAAGGGGTAGTGGGACATCACAGAGGTGTCATTGATTATATTGACCAGCTTTCTGCGGTGTTGGATTTTGATGAAGAGAGTGTATTTGGCAATCAGGCACCTCTTTATTTTGATGCCTGTATGAAGGACATTTACCCGACACTGAAGTTTGGTGCAACGACCTGGCTGATTCCCCATGAACTGTTCCTGTTTCCGGTCCGTCTGGTGGAATATCTGAATGTACATAAAATCAATACCATATGCTGGGTGGTATCTGCACTTACAATGATTTCTGCATTTGGGACATTTAAAGAAGTAGTTCCGGAATATCTGCGCACAGTTGCATTTGGAAGTGAAGTGTTTCCAATCCGGCAGTTTAATCTGTGGAAACGGACATTGCCACAGGTAAGATTTACAAATCTGTATGGGCCGACGGAGGCAACCGGAATGAGCTGTTATTATCATGCAGACCGGGAGTTTTCGGAGAATGAGGTGATCCCAATCGGACAGCCTTTTGAAAATACGGAAATTTTACTTTTAAAAGGAGATTTAGAGGCTGTGCAGGGGGAAGAAGGAGAAATCTGTATTCGGGGAACCTGTCTTACCCACGGATATTATGGCAATCAGGAAAAAACGAAAGAAGCATTTGTCCAGAATCCGCTGAATCCGTATTATCCGGAGCTGATTTACCGTACAGGTGATATTGGAAAAAGAAATGCAAAAGGAGAGCTGGTCTTTGTGTCCCGTAAAGATTATCAGATTAAACACATGGGGCACCGGATTGAACTGGGAGAGATTGAGGCAAATGTACTTCTGGTCGATGGCATTCAGACAGCATGCTGCATTTATCCAAAAGAAGATGAAAAGATCGTCCTGTTCTATACAGGAACGCTGAAAAAGGCAGAACTTCTGACGGAATTAAAGCAGCGTCTGCCAAGATATATGATTCCAAATGTGTTGTTTCTTATAGAACAGCTTCCGCTTACCCCGAATGGAAAAATGAATCGCAAAGCAATGGAGCAGTTTTATATGGATCATAAAAAAAACAAAAGAAGGAGAACAAAATAGTTATGGAAACAAGAGAAATCATTTTGGATATTTTACAGGAAATGCATGAAGATATCGATTATGAAAAAGAAAAAGCATTGGTGACAGATAAAATTCTGGATTCTTTTGATCTGGTCAGTCTTGTCTCGGAATTGACAGATGCGTTTGATATTGAGATCACAGCAAAAGATTTTGTGGAAGAAAATTTTAATTCGCTGGATACGCTGGTAACTATGGTAAAACGTTTACAGGAAGAATAAAACAGGGAGGCGGTATGCTTTTTACATCATATGCATTTATTGCATTTATCGCTGTCGCATTTTTTCTGTATTATCGGATTCCACGCAAATGGCAGTGGCCGTTTCTTCTGATAATCAGCATTGGCTTTTATGCATCGGCAGGAATTTTTTATCCCATCTTTTTACTTGTAAGTTCGGCGGTGACCTATCTGGCCGGACTGTGGATCGAAAGAGACCGAAAACAGGAGAAAGATTACATCCGGGAAAATGGCGGTAGGTTTGCATCGCGGCAGGAGAAAAAGGAGTTTAAGCAAAAAGGAGAAAAACGGCGAAGAAAACTTATGGTGTCAGCATTTCTGATCTTACTTGCTGTTCTTGGAGTATTTAAGTATGCGGATTTTGTGATTGACAATATAAATGCTGTTTTTTATGCGGTTGGAAGTGACCGGGAGCTGGAATATCTGGATTTACTGCTTCCAATGGGAATTTCCTTTTATACATTTCAGTCGCTGGGATATCTGTTGGATGTATACTGGGAAAAAATCGATGCACAGAAGAATTTTTTCAAACATCTGCTGTTTGTGTCATTTTTTCCACAACTGGTACAGGGACCGATCAGCCGTTATTCCAATTTATCACAGACGTTGTATGAAGAACATGTATTTGACAAAAAGCAGGTGATATTTGGACTGGAAAGAATTCTCTGGGGATATTTCAAGAAACTTGTAGTGGCAGATACAATCCTTACAGCAACCACTGCCGTGATTGGAGATGAATATTACAACGGTGCGTGGGTGCTGGTCGGAATTATTTTCTATGGCATTGAACTGTATGCCGATTTTACGGGAGGCATTGATATTACCATAGGAATTGCGCAGGTATTCGGAGTGAAGGTTGCAGAAAACTTTATTCGTCCATATTTCTCAAAAAATATTGCGGAATATTGGCGGCGCTGGCATATTTCCATGGGAACCTGGTTCAGGGATTATATTTTTTATCCAATGAGCATTTCCAAACGAATGGGAAAGCTGACAAAGTTTTGTAAGACTCATTTTGGAAAAGGAGTAGCAAAGAGGGTGCCGGTTTATCTGGCAACCATGGTTACCTGGTTCGCAACCGGAATCTGGCATGGTGCAAGCTGGAACTTTGTCATGTGGGGCATTATGAATGGCGTGATCATCCTGATTTCTCAGGAACTGGAACCGTTGTATGCGCGGTTTCATAAGCAGTTTCCTTCACTTGGACAAAGAAAAGGATATCAGGCATTTCAGATTGTACGGACCTTTTTCCTGATGGGATCGCTTCGGATGTTTGATTGTTACGGGGATGTGCCTCTTAGTTTTTCAATGTTTTTTAGCATGTTCCGGGACTTTGATCTTCGTGCGTTGACCGTGAATGAGTTTTTGGATCTGGGACTGAATATCCCACAATATGTGATTGTGTTTGCGGGTACGGTGTTAATGTTTGCCGCAAGCGTGATCGGACGAAAGGAAAGTGTGCGTGAACAATTGAGCAGAAAGCCGTATGTTGTGAGGTATGCAGCAGTAGCGGCACTGTTTCTTGCCGTTGTTCTGTTTGGATCTTACGGTGTGGGATATGATGCTGCGCAATTTATTTATAATCAGTTTTAGATGAGGAGAAATGTTTTGAAAACCGCTGTTAGAAGGATTGTTTCTGTTGGAATACTTTTGATTTTGCTGTTTGCAATGCAGAGGCTTGTGATGCCAAAGTATGTGGATGATGTGATCGAAGGTGGATTTACAGCAGAATATTATCGGGAAGAAAATCCCCATGAGGTACTGATGATAGGGGATTGTGAGTTATACGAAAATTTCAGTCCGATCACAATGTGGAAAAATTATGGAATTACAAGTTATATTCGGGGAAGTGCCCAGCAGCTTACCTGGCAGTCGTATTATCTGTTAGAAGACGCACTGAAATATGAAACGCCGGATGTGGTTGTATTTAATGTGTTAGAACTGAAATATAATGAACCGCAGAGAGAGGAATACAATCGCATGACGCTTGATGGAATGCGCTGGTCAGTAAGTAAGGTACAGGCAATCCGTGCATCCATGCTGCCGGAGGAACATTTTATTGATTATGTTTTTCCACTGCTGCGTTATCACAGCCGGGTTACAGGACTTACCGCAAATGACTGGAAATATTATTTCAAAGACAAAACGCGGACAACAGCCGGTTATTATATGAGAGTGGATACAGCGCCGTATGAAGAAGGAATCTGGGAGGAAGAAGAACCGGAAAGTGACACGTTGGGGAAAAATGCAATGGCATATCTGGATAAAATCCGGATGTTGTGTGAAAAGAACCATATTCGTCTGCTTCTGGTCAAGGCACCAAGCAAGTCTCCGGTCTGGTATGACACCTGGGAATCACAGATTTTGGAATATGCGTCCAAATATGATCTGGATTATATCAATTTTTTGAATCTGGTGGATGAAATCGGAATTGATTACAATACCGATACTTATGATCAGGGCCTTCATATGAATTTAAGCGGAGCAGAGAAATGTGCGGATTATCTGGGAAAATTTCTTTCAGAAACGTATGGACTTAAGGATTTAAGATCAGATAAAACGATTTGTTCGGACTGGGAAAATAAGACAATATTTTATGAAAATATGAAAAAGGCACAGTATAAGGAACTGAAAAAATACGGAGAAATTGTAAACTATTAAAGAGAGAAAGAGGTTATAGGGATGAAGAAAAGTAAGAAAATTATAAGTCTGGTTTTGGCAATTGCAATGGTATTACTGGTACCGGTCAGTGTTGTATCGGCAGCACCAAAGGGATATGGATTTCGATATGCCGGAGTTACGGTATATGTTCATGGAAAGGCATCCGGACTGATCGATAAGATGGGCGAGCCAAATAAGAAAAGCAAGTCAAAAAGCTGTGCGTATGATGGGGAAGATATCAAATATGTGTATGACGAGTTCACATTGGTTACTTATACAGAGAAAAACGGTGGCACAGAATATGTACAATCCATCAAATTTACTTCAAAAAAGGCAAAGACCAAAGAAGGAATCAAGATTGGAAGCAAAGAAAAAACAATGAAAAAGAAATATGGAAGAGCACGCGACAATTTCGGCGTGTACACTTACAAAAAGGGAAAAATGGGAATTACATTTACCGTTGATGACGGAAAAGTTTCTGCAATCCAGTATGTGGCATATTAAAAAACAAAGGAGAGTTATCAATGAGAAAAAAAAGGATGAAAAAAGCGGCAATAGTGCTTGCAGCAACAATGGTGTTTAGCCTGTTTTCGGAAGCGGGAATGGCAGCCCCACAGACCGTGCAGGCAGCAACGTACCAGAAGACCATAAAAAATAAATCAGTAAAGAAACCGGAAGTATTGGTTCGTGCGGATGAAGTAAAAGTATTTTCAATTAAAGTCAAAGAGGTTGACAAACAGATTCAGGAGGCAGAAATTAAGCAGCCGGAAACTTCTGCAGATACACAGATTTCGACAGAAGAAAATACACAGCAGGAAGAAGAGACAACAGAAACAACGGAAATAACAGAGACAGCCAGAGAAAACAACAGTGTGGAGGCAATCGAAAATACGCAGGAAACCGAACCGCAAAAACCGGAAATCGCAAGCATTACCTATCGGTACAAGGTATCGTTGAACGTAAAAAATAAATCGAAAGCAGATATTCGAAAACTGGTGCTGACCGGAAAATCCGATGGAAAAACTCTGACATTTACGGCAAAGAATCTAAAAGCTGGAAAGACCGTATCACTTTCAAAAAGTTTTGAACTCACAGGCAAAACCGAAAGGGATCTCCCGGAGTTTCAATGTCAGAAACTTCAGGTATATGCAAAAGGTATGGTGAGCACCTATCGTTATGCCAGTGGAAAATTGAGCAGTGATTACGCGACACCGGATAAAAAGGCACCGGTGATCAGCGGATTTGTTGGAAAGAACAGTTACAACGGAAATATCCCATATCAGACAGTATACAGTGATCAGGAAAAAACGTATGATTATTTCAAATATGTAGGTGTAAAAGATAACCGCGATGCAAAGGTAACACTGAAAGTGGATACCAGTAAGGTGAATTTCAAGAAAAAGGGTACCTATACGATTACCTATATGGCAGAGGATAAAGCTGGAAATGTCAGCAAAAAAACTGCAAAAATTGCGGTACGTGTGAACGATTCTCTTGATCAGATGGCAGATACGGTACTGGGACGTATTATAAAAAAAGACTGGTCCAATCAGAAAAAAGCGACTGCTATTTACAATTATACAAGAGGTCATATTGCTTATACCGGAAATTCAAACAAATCAAGCTGGGAGAAAGAAGCTTCTAACGGTTTGCGTTATGGACGCGGAGATTGTTTCACTTACTACTGTGTGTCCAGAGCATTGCTCACGCGTGCCGGAATTCCAAATATTGAGGTGACGCGTGTGCAGGGGTATGGACATCACTGGTGGAATATGGCATATGTAAATGGTGGTTTTTATCACTTTGATACCTGCCCACGTAAGGCTGGTGGAAGATTTTGTCTGGTCACTGATGCTCAGTTGAAGCATTATTCTGCAACGGTAGGAGGACGTTCTCATATCTGGGCGTATAATAAGAAGCCAAAGTCACCAAAGAATGTATTGTCATCTATATTTTAAAAGGAGACCAGCTATGAAAAAGCAGTGGATTAAGAAAGTTATAGGGGGAATATTGTGTGGGGTGTTGTTACTTTCAGTTTGTACAGAGGTCGCACCAATACAAACATTAGCAGCAACAAAGGAAAATTTATATTTATATATGAGTCCAAATACCGGAAAATATGGATTTGTAAATGACGGGGGATTGGTAATGATTGATCCCGTGTATGATCAGGCATATGATTTTAATAATGGAATGGCGCTCGTAAGCAAAGATGATAAATATGGATATATTAGTGAAAATGGAAATATTGTTGTACAGCCTAAATATGAATATGCGAGTAGCTTTTCGTGTGGATATGCAGTTGTAAAAAATCAAGAAAAATATAAATTTATTAACACAAAAGGGAAAAATGCATTTTCTGCTGTATATGAAGATGCAAATCCATTTAGTGAAAATCTTGCGGCAGTAAAAATTGGTAAAAAATATGGGTATATTAATAAAAAAGGTAAACTGGTAATTAAGCCCATATATGATTATGCTTATGTTTTTTCAGAGGGAAAAGCTTTTGTAGTAAAAAAGGGGCAACCCGGATTTATAAACACCAAAGGAAAGTTTTTGTTTAAGGCTCCAAAGGGAACAGATGTTATGGAGTTTTCTGGGGGATATGCTTATTTTTCCTATAAAGGAAAAATTGGATTTATTAACAAAAAAGGAAAGGTAGTAATTAAGCCAACAGGATATGGGGTGGGATATTTTTCAGAAGGACTTGCTGTTTGGGCAAAAGATAGCGAAAAATATGGTTATATAAATACGAAAGGAAAAACTGTTATTCCACTTAAATATGAGTCAGCATATGATTTTTCGGAGGGATTAGCCTGTGTACAGGAAAAAGGAAAATATGGATTTATTAATTAAGAAGGGTAAAATGGTTATCTCAGCCATATATGATGAGGCATGGGGATTTTCAAATGAATTATGTTATGTGAGAAAGGATGGAAAAGCGTATTTCATTAATAAAGCAGGGCAAATAATGTTTGAAGTCAAATAGGGATATTTGTTTTATAGGAGAAAAGGAATATGAGAAAAACAACAATAAATAAAATTATATGTGATTTTGCATTTGTAATGAGTATCATGATAATAATCGTCTGTATACCAAGTTTTTCGGTACAGGCAAAAGAACAAAATCCATTATATTCATACGTGGATTCAAAAACAGATTTGTGTGGCTTTGTGGACAAGAATGGCAAAGTTGTAATTGATCCTGCATATGATACAGTGTGTGATTTTTCCGATGGACTGGCAGCAGTGCAGAATAGTGATGGAAAATGGGGATTTATTGATAAAACAGGAAAAGTAGTAGTTCCACTTGTTTATAGGATGTGTGGCGATTTTTCAGAAGGTTTAGCATCTGTAGAAACAGAAGATGAAAAATGGGGATATGTAAATACACAGGGAAATATTGTCATTGCACCTGAATATATTGGCGTGAGTGCATATTCTGAAGGTTTGGCATGTGTAAGAACAAAATCGGGGAAATATGGAAAATATGGATATATTGATAAGAAGGGAAAAATGGTAATTAAAGCGAAGTATGACGATGCATATTCATTTTCCGATGGACTGGCAAAGGTAAGGCATGGAAACAAAGTTCAGTATATTAATCAAGCAGGTAAAGTTAAAATATCAAAAAAAATAAAAAATGATGACAGTGATTACATGGATTTTTCAGAAGGACTTGCATCATTTTACCAAAAGAATAAATTTGGGTATATCGATAAAAAAGGTAAAACCGCTTTTATATTAAATGCATCCGTTACTTATGCGGATGACTTTTATGAGGGAATGTCCATTGTATATGATAAGAAGGGAAAGATAGGATATATCAACAATAAAGGCAAAATTGTTATTCAGCCAAAGTATACAGATGCCTCTATTTTTCAGGAAGGCCTGGCTTATGTAAAGGTGAAAAACAAATATGGATTTATTAATAAAAAGGGTAAAACAGTAGTTAAACCGGTTTATGATCGTGTATCAATGTTTTGCAATGGCCTTGCTTATGTGGAAAAAAACGGAAAGGCATTTTATATTGACAAAACTGGAAAAAAGGCGATTGTATTACCATAATTACAGATTAAGTAAGATGATAGAAAAGAAAGCAGGAAAGGGAAAAACAGTAATAATTACCGCAATTTCTACAGATGGAACAAATAAAAAAGCAAATGAACAAATTAAGATTAAATAAAGTATCAGAGTGAAAACTGTGTCAAGGAGGAAATTTTTAATGAAAAAAATAATGAAAAATTTTGTTTGTATGTTTTTATGTGTGATAATGGCAGTATCCATTATACAGATACCTGAAAAAGTTACTGGTGAAACTACTGAAAGTTTCATCTTGTATCGATATATGGATGCAAAAACAGAAAAATATGGTTATGTAAATAAAAACGGAAAAGTTATTGTAAAAGCTGTTTATAATGAGGCATCCGAATTTTCAAATGGATTTGCACAGGTGAGAAAAAATGGTAAATCAGGTTTTATTAATTCAAAGGGAGAACTGGCAATTCCATTAAAGTATGAGAGTGTATCAGAATTTTCGGATGGACTTGCAGCAGTCAGCACAAAAAAAGAATTCTTTTTTATTACAGAAAACGGGGAGCCGGCATTTGATACGACATATTCAATGGCTTATGGATTTTCAGATGGTCTTGCACCTGTAAAAATTAAAGATAAGTTTGGATATATTAATACAAGCGGAGAGCTTGTGATTCCAGCAAAGTATAGTTGGGCATATCCATTTTCGGAGGGACGTGCATTTGTAATAAAAAATGATTATAAAGAACTAATTGATGCAAATGGAAACACTATTGTAAAATATAAAGATGATTTAGAAAGAGAAAATTTTTCAGATGGGTATGCAATAATTCGCAGAAATGATAAGTATGGATATATTAACAAGAGCGGAAAGGTAGTTATCAAGCCTTCATCCAAATGGTATCAGGTAGAGAGTTTTTCGGAAGGCCTGGCATCATATTGGGTAGGACCAACAACATTTGAAAATGCGTATGGGTATATCAATAAAAAAGGAAAAATAGTTATTAAACCATCATATGGACAGGCATTCCAGTTTTCAGATGGGCTTGCGTGCGTACAGGATGGAAAAACTTATAAGTATGGATTCATTAATAAAAAAGGGAAAAAAGTCATTAAGTGTACATATGATTATGCACTAAACTTTAAAAATGGATTAGCTTGTGTTATGAAGAATGGAAAGTCATACATGATTGATAAGAAAGGAAAAACGATTACCATCAAGTAATGAAGCAGTGTGAATAAATGAAGCAAACGATAAAATACCTGTGTTTTGTATTTTTATGCCTGCTTGTTACATTCGGAAAACATACCGAAGCATCGGCGGCTGTGCGTGACATCACAGTTGCCGATGATGACCAGATCAAGGTGGAAGTTTGTGTCGGAGATACTGGTCGAATTGTTGTCACAGGGGACAGCAGCAGGATCGTGGAATACGAATATTTAACATCCGCCATGGATGATTCGGAACTGATTACAATGGATGCAAATGGAACCTTCACAGTCAAGGCAAAGGGGGAAGAAAACATTTTTGTCTACGGCCACGATGAGAATGAGGAAGATATTTTTTATGCTAAAATTACGCTCATCATTCATCCGGATATGAGCGGAGTTACGCTAAAAAAGTCATCCATAACGGCCTATTTGCCAAGGTCATATCAGGACACAAAAAATACTTACTATAAGCGGGCAGATATTAATATTCCGGTGAACAGCACAGAGCTATTGGACGAATACGAGCGGCATACCTCTTTTCAGTACACATCATCGTTAGATGGAACAGATGATGTGTGGGTGAGTGCAGAACTGCGGAACAATACCATTGAGTTGTCAATTGAGGCAACAAAGAGCTGTAAAATGAAAATCATGTTCACAATTGAAGGAAAAACATTTGTAATTCCTGTAAAAGCAAAAGTGGTGGATCTTTCAAGTTATGGATGCTTACTGGAAAAAGGACATACCCAAAAACTCAGAGTGAAAGGGTGTTCGGAAAAAATTGTCTGGAAATCTTTTGATTCCAAAATTGCATCTGTAAGCAAAAATGGTGTGGTAAAAGGAAAGAAGATTGGAAATGTATTGATTTCGGCAAAACTTGGTGATCAATATGTTGGTTGTGTCGTATCCGTTACGACCGCACAGATCAAAAAAGTTTGTGCCAGAGCCAGTTATATGGGAAAAAACTGGAAATACAGTCAGGCAAAACGCGGACAAACGGGATATTATGATTGCAGTTCGCTGGTGTGGAAAGCCTATAAGCCCTATACAAAAGTCAATTTTGGAAGTGCAGCTTATCCGGGAACTACAAAAACAGAATCTGCCTGGTGCAGAGATCATGGAAAACTGTTGAAAGGCGGTTTTTCATGGAAAAAGTTAAAGCAAATGAAATTCAATCCGGGAGATATTGTATTCAAATCGGAAGATTCTTCTCATCCGTATGCAACAACCTATCATGTGGAAATGCTTACAGGCTATGTGTGTTATCGGTTTGATAAAAATGGAGAACCGTGGATTGAACCGCTTTGGGCGACCAGAGACAGTGACTATGGTGCGGAAGAGGGAGCACTTATGGCAAGACCGACAAAGTGATTTAAAAGGGAATGGAAAAATTGTGGGTAGATAAAAGTCAGTAGCTCGTTGGAGTTTGCTGGCTTTTGGTTGTTACAGCGATGTTTTGGAAAAGTAAAAGGCACTGCCAATTTTCATATTATAATACAAAATCTAATAGAATTACCTACTTTTTTTAAAAGAAAGTATTTTAATATCAAGATAAGTCAGATTATGCATCAGAGAGGGAAAGATTAGAGAACTGTTCAGTTTATTATAGTATGGATTCTCTAAAAAAGTAAAGGACCAATAGAGGGCACATATTGTTTGTCGGGCTGGAAAGGTTATAATAAAATTGTATATACATAATAAAGGAGGTTTATGGAGATGAATAACAAATTGAAAAAGATTGTTGCTTTATGTCTGGCATTTGCGATGGTTGCAACGGTTGTGTTGCCGGAGAGTGCATATGCAAAGACAAAGAAAACAGCAAACTATGTAACACGGGCATACGTGCTGCAACAGGTAGAAAAACTCATTGGTGCAACACAGACAAGTGATGACGTGATACAGATCAAGGATGTCAAGAAAAGCAGTCCGTATTATAAGACGATGTCTATTGCCGTCAATGCGGGATTGGTAAAGCCGGATAGTAACCAGAAATTGCATCCGACTAAAAAAGCGACCAATAAGTATGTCGCATCAGTTCTTGCAAAAATTTCTGAGACAAGCACCAAAAACGTGTTGGGAAAGAAGACAGCAGCGACAAAACTGACAAAGAAAAGTTTAAAAACATTCTTAAATCAGAAATTCCCGAATGTCGTATCTAAATCTGATGCCAAGCTGAAAAAGGGAAATGTAATCATTAATAAACCAGTAACATTAAATGATGCAAAAATCACAGGAGACCTTGTGATCGGAGATGGTGTTGCTGACAAAGAAGTTGTTTTAAATAATGTTACCGTTACTGGAAAGACGATTGTCCGTGGTGGTGGAGAAAATTCCATTATTATTACCGGGACTTCGGATATTTCGGATATGGTGATCCGTCAAGTGAACAACAAGGTCAGCATCAAGGTAAAAGATGATGCGAAAGTCCGTATGGTCTATATCAATGATGGTTCTAATGATGTAAATATTGTGGGAACCGTTGGCACCGTTAATATTGTAGGTGAAAATCTGAAAGTCACACTGACAGATGCAGTGGTAAATACATTGATAGTAGCGGATACAGCAAAGAATGCAGTTGTTGAGGCAGATAAGAATTCAAGTATTAAGGAAGCGACTTTAAATGCAGCCGGAACAAAGATTCAGGGGGAAGGCAAAGTTGAGGCAATTAATGTCAATGCAAATGATACGGTTGTTACAGTAAAAGACGCAAAGATCAATGTCAAGGATAATGTTACACCTCCAAAATCAAATGCGGATAACAATAGTCAGACAACAACGGATACCAATATCAGTAATGATAATAATTCGGGTGGCGGTTCCTCCAGTGGTGGATCTTCTACAAGTGGAGGCTCAACTTCAGGTGGAAGCAGCGAAAATCCAAGTACTCCGGATGTTCCGAAGGTAAATTATGTTACGGATAGTCGGTTCGCAGATGGGTATCCGAAAGTTGTGACAGATAAAGAGAATCAGAAAATAACTATAACTTACAAATTAAAAGATGGTGTGGCATCTGAGGAAAAACCTGCAAAGATCTACAATCTTGTAACAGATTATAATACGAATTGGGATGCTACGACAGAGGCGGTTCTTCACGGACATTTGGGTGTCGTGAATGAGCAAACACATGAAATGGTTCCTACGGAATATTACGATTTCTTAAAGATCACCGATGCCGGGGAACATACAGTAGACTATAAAATTATGGATCACGCTACCTGTGATGGATTAACAACCTATAGTGTTATTGACTGTGATGGAAAAGTATCGGATACCCCGACAAAAATTGCATTTGACAGGGACACGGCAACGAGTGTTGTGAAAAATAAGGTATATGTATCTGATGTTTACATTAATAAGGCAAAGGATACTGTTTATTTGTATCTTAGAAGTGAACTTGACCAGACAACTGTCACTTCGGCTGCGGCCTTTACAATAAAGAAAAATGGTCAAACACTGAACGATATCAGGATCAGCAAAATGGAATTGATGAGCAAAACCGGTGAAAAGTCCGGTCCTTATGTTGCATGTATTAAGTTGTCTTTAAATAAGGCATTGGATGATTCAACTGTGAATTATTCGTTATATTATGCTGGTACAGAGATTACAGATACTGTTGGAAATCCATTGGAAACATTTGACCGTTCACTCATGACGGTATCGGATGGAATTAAAAATGCATATACTTCACAGGATGGGCAATATGTTTCATTTGAGGTTCCTGTTTATCAGTGGATGTCTTATACAACGTATCAGGAAATCCGAGACGATCTTGGCGTATATGTAGATGGAAAACAAATCAATCAGAAGAATTGGTCTTATTCATGGTCAATTGGAGATATGAATATTCGGGTTCACGATACTTCGCTTACAAATTCTAAAAAAGTAGAATTAAAATCGGTCAGTGGAAAAACATTATATACAGCTGCAGGTGATAAACTGGATAATTTAAGTGCCAACTTAGAGAAAGATCGTGAAGGCTCTATTTCATCTGCTGTATATGAAAAAGAAAATAATAAAATCGTTCTTACATTAACAGAGAACAGTTCATTTGAAAAAGGTTTTGGTTTTTATGATTGTAACTTTATGGTAAAGATTGCAGGGAAAGAGTATCGTTTACGTGGAAACAGTTATGTTCGACCAAGTAATGCGGGATACATAATAGAAATTGATAAGGATAATTTAAAACACCTTGATCTGTCGGAAGTATCCGAATTTTCCATTAAGTATGCGCCAATTATTTCTGCAGATGAAGGGACAAACGACTGGAATGAATTTTTTGTTTATAATAGTGGAAAACCTGTAGACGCAACGGATTATATTCCGGTAACAATCCAGTAATTTGTTCTACAATCTGTTAATGGTATTGAAAGGGCTGTAAAATAAGGTTTTAATTAAAGAAAAGCCAGTCAAGAAAAATGTTTGTACCGCTTCCAAAAAAGTTAGATCTAAAAATCTAACTTTTGGGGGCGGTATTTTTATTTTTCATGAATTTAACATCCATCAATCTCAGAAAAATCAATATACAGATTATCATAAATATTTAACTTAATGGTAGCGTCAACGGAATATTGAATATTTAAAATATTCTGTTCAAAAAATTTACAGTAACTGTTTTGCGTGACAATAAGCTGTGGTAATAACAAAACATTTCTCTGCCCTTTACGCGAAAAAATTGGTACTTTAGACCTAAAAATAAAAGGCACAATGAAGGGCACATATTGATAGAAATATCAGGAATGTTACAATTAAATCAGATAAAATTTTAAGGAGGAACAAGAATGAAGAAAAAATTATATAGCGCGATATTAGCTTCGATTATGGTGATCGGAAGCATTTGCGGAGTTGCAATACCTGTTTATGCAAAGGAAGAAACGAAAATTATAGATGGAAATGATTCATATGATACGGCAACATATTTGGATGTTAATGGAAGTTATTCGGATGTTTTGTCGGACAGCAATGACGTTGATTTTTACAAGTTGATCCCGGATTCAAACGGAAAATTGTCTATAAATTTTGGGCATGTATACGGGGAGAGTAGTCATGGATGGAAAGTAATAATTTATAAGTATCAGGATGGAGAATATATAGAATTAAGTGATACGGTAATTAAATTAGAAGATAGTGAGAAGGTAGAATTACCTTTTGTAGGGGTACAGTATGGATGCGAATACTATATAAAAGTGCAAAATTATAATTGGGATGCTGTAAATAAAGTATATACCATTAAAACAACTTTTATTAGATCAGAACAGTATGAAAGAGAAGAAAATGATTCTTATAATAAAGCCACAGAGATGAAGTTGAATTCGTCATATACGGGAACTCTTAATAACGATAATGATATTGATATTTATAGAATTAATGCAACTGGAAATGGAAAAATAGAATTAACGTTTGAACATGTGTATACAGACGATAGTCATGGATGGGATATTATAATCTATCGATATACAAATGGAGAATATCAGGAATTAAGTAATGATAGGGTTACTCTAAAAGATAATGAAAAATATAGATTACCATATATTGGTGCTGTCTCTGATGGAATTTATTATGTGAAAATAAAAAATTATAATTGGCGTGCTGTAGGAAAAGAATATGTAATTCGAAACAATTTTCAGCAATCAGATTACTATGAAAAAGAAGAAAATAACAGTTATACAACGGCTACAGATTTAAAAATAGGAGAAAAATATAATGGAACACTTAATAGTAATAGCGACAAGGATTTTTGGAAAATTACAGCAACAAAGAAAGGATATATTAAATTAAGTTTTGGACATGACTATATAGATGATTATCATGGTTGGAATGTATATGTTTATCAGTATGTAAATGGTGAATATAAAGAATTGAGCAGTCAGACAATTTCGCTTAAGGATAACAAATTAATACAATTAAAAGGAATTTCAGCACAGTCGGGTGGGATATATTATGTAACAATAACAAATTATAACTGGAATGCAGTGGGGGTAAATTACACATTAAAAGCAGCATATTCCATAGGAAAGCCATATAATCTGCGTGGAACAATTTCTAAAAGAAAGATAACATTAAAATGGGATCGCGGAAATGCAGTAAATGGTTATGAAGTATATTGCAAAGTTGGAAACGGAAAATATAAAAAAATAGCAAATACATTAACAAACAGTTATACATATAAAAAACTTTCTAAAAAGAAAACGTGCTATTTTAAAGTAAGATCATATGTAATCAATAATGGGGTAAAGGAATACAGCGGTTTTACAGCTGTTGTAAAAGCCAGAGCCTGATGGTAATGCAATCAGAATTTCTTGACAAAGGAGAAAAATGAAAAGAAAAATAGGAACTGCGGTGCTGTTAATGGTATCCATATTAATTATCAATGTAGATGGGACTTATGCGAAAACTTCCAAAAACCTACTGAAAAATCCAGGATTCGAAAGTTCTGACTTTTCCATGTGGAAATATAAAGGAACCGGAATGGATAAGTTGGATTATTATACGGAAGATCCTGTTGGAATCTGGAATAAAAAAGATGATTGTCATTCCGGAAACTATACATTTCATTTTTGGTCGACATATAAACATCATTTTAAACTGGAACAGACAATTTCAAAAAAGAAACTTAACAAAAACAAGACATATAAAGCATCGGTATATATACAGGGAGATGAAGTGGGAGCAGATGCAGAGATATATTTATATGTTATAGCAGATGGAAAGAAGTATGTTTCTGGAATGGTAGAATTGGATGGATGGCAGGATTGGAAGAAACTCACCATTGATAATATCAGATGTAAAAAAGGAAATGTGAAAATAGGTATATATGTTGATCATGCAGCAGACGGCTGGGGAATGATTGATGATTTTTATTTTGGACAGGAATGAAAAAACAGGAGTCGGTGAAGTAAATTTGTAATGGAAATCTCATCTGTGAAAGCAGATGGGATTTTTTAGTTTCTTTCAGAATATAGAAAATTGAAATTGATAAATTCATAAAAACTGGATATAATTACATTGTAAGAAAAGTAAGGAATGTATTACCGCGAAAGGAGGTTTTTATATGGAACTGGCAAAAGTGACGTCAAAAGGGCAGGTGACAATACCTATTGAAATTCGAAAGAAACTCGGGATTAAGAATGGTGATAAAATCTTGTTTGTGGAAGAATCTGGAAGAATATATATGATGAATTCTTCTATGGATGCATTGCGTGAAGCTCAGAGAGCATTTGCAGGAGAAGCAGAAAGACTTGGACTCAAAGATGATGATGATGTAATGACAATGATTAAAGAACTTAGGGAAGAAAGTGTGGTGAAGTGAATGAGAATTATGCTTGATACCAATGTGTTGATATCAGCATTGCTATTTCCCGGTGTAAAGATGGATGCAATGATGAATTATATATTTACACACCATCAGCTTGTGTTGTCATCGTATGTTGTAGATGAATTGAAACGTGTAGTTAAACGAAAATTTCGGGGAAAGGAGATGGCAACGAACAAATTGCTTATGATGATGAGTTTCGAATATGTCTATACTCCAAGTAAGGTAGAAAGTGGACTCTTTGATATCAGAGATGCAAAAGACTATCCCGTACTCTACACTGCAATTATAGAAGATGTTGATGTTTTGGTAACCGGGGATAAAGATTTCTCGGATATAGATGTTGAGAAGCCGGAAATTTTATCTCCCTCACAATTTATGGAGAAATTTTTAACAGCAGATCAGGAACAATAGTTACAAAGACAGCAATGGAATTTGTCCCGGGCAGTTTCTTTGGAGGGATGGCAATAATGGCATTATACAACAAAGATATACTGCTCTGGACAATTTTTATTTTTCATCAATTTAACATCGCATCAATCTCAGAAAAATCAATATACAGATCATCATAAATATTCACTTTAATAGTAGCATCAAATGAGTATTGAATATTTAAAATATTTTGTTAAAAAAATTCACAGTAATTGTCCGGCGGCGGGGATCAACGATCCAGTACTCACGTACACCGGCATTTTTATAGTAGTAAAGTTTACGAATGTAATCATCGGCGGGGTTTCCGGGAGAGACAATTTCGATGATAAAATCAGGTGCACCGTTACAGCGTTTTCCGTCAAGTTTTTTGGACACGTAAAACGGTCTCAGAGTTACAACCAGAGAAAAACAAGTTATATGTTTTTATGTAGAAAATTTGAAATAGCATAAGAGAAAAGATGTTTCTGAGTATAATTTTTGAAAGTTATGGGACATATGAGCAAAAAATTTATTGAAATGTCCCATTTCCAAAGCCAAGGGGACATATAGACAAAAAGTTTATTGAAATGTCCCACCTTCGAAAGGTAAGGGGACATATGAACAAAAAGTTCAGCGTTATGTCCTGTTTTTGAAAAGTAATGGGACATAGAAAACAAGAAAGATTGCATATGTCCCAGAGAGGGAAAAGTCAGGGACATAGAAGGAAAGAAAAATCATATATGTCCCAGAGAGGACAAAGAGAGGGACATAGACAGCAAGAAAAATTGCATATGTCCCCCAAATGCCATCATAACTTTTATTGCATGACAAGCGATGAGAAAAATTATCGCCTTACCAGAGAATATTTGACAAATACCCTATAGGGGTATAACATAAGTGCAAAAATAAAAATCTTTCAGATAATACAAAAGGAGCAGACACAATGATCAAAACAATCTTAAAAATTGACGGCATGATGTGTGGAATGTGTGAATCCCACATGAATGATGTGATCCGCAAAAATTTTAAAATAAAGAAAGTGACATCTTCCGCACGGGATGGGGAGACGGTTATCATCAGCGAAGAGCCGATTGATATTCTGTGGGCAAAGAAAGCAATCCATGAAATTGGTTATGAGATGACCGGCAGTTCCAATGAGCCATACGAAAAGAAAGGACTGTTCCGCTTCGGGAAAAAATAATAAACGGCTTATTTTTGTAAAGAACCTGTATACGATAACGAATTGTAACTGCTGCTGTTCGCAGAGAAAACTATGAGTAGCCACTTGCAAATGTTTGCAGGTACAGACATAGGAGAGTAGTTTTCAGCTTCGACTTGTGATAAGATAAAATCATTGATACAAAACAAGTATGCAAAAGCACAAGGAGGAGTGTTACAAATGAAAAGGCAAAGCAAATTCTTTGGAGAGTTCAAGAAGTTTATTCTGCGTGGAAATGTGATGGATATGGCGGTCGGTGTTATTGTCGGCGGCGCATTTACGTCCATTGTGACATCTCTGAATGCAGATATCCTGACTCCGATCCTGGGAATTTTCGGAGGCACGGACTTTTCTTACCTTACGGTTACGCTTGGAACAGGAGAAAATGCACCGGTTCTGCATTATGGCAATTTTATTACTGCAGTAATCAATTTTCTGATCACGGCACTTGTGATTTTTATTATGTTGAAAGTTATCAACCAGATCACAGAAAAACTGAGCACGTTAGCAGGTATGGAGGAAGAAAAGCCGGAACCGACAACAAAAAAATGTCCATTCTGTTATTCGGAAATTGATATCAGGGCAACCAGATGTCCGCACTGTACATCCGTACTGGATGAGCAGGAATAAAAACAAAATAATAACACTATTGGAAGGGAGTGACAGAGCCATCATGGAGGTCACTTCCTTTTCAAAATCAGGTGAGCATGAAATTAGAAATAGAAAAGAGGAAAACAATATGGACGAAAACACAAAAAAGCGCTTAGACCAGCAGTTTGCTTTTATCCGGGAAATTGACAGGGAAAAATTTATTGGGAGACAAACCTATTTATCGGATGGCAGGCGAAAGGAAAATGATGCGGAGCATGCCTGGCATATGGCGATCATGACCATGTTGCTCAGCGAGTATGCGAATGAACCGATTGATGTGCTTCATACAATCGGCATGCTTTTAATCCATGATCTGGTGGAGATTGATGCCGGAGATACTTATGCTTATGATGAGGAGGGAAAGAAGACACAGGCTGACCGGGAGAAAAAAGCGGCCGACCGGATTTATGGTCTTCTTCCGGAAGAGCAGGGAAAGATGCTGTATGATCTGTGGCTTGAATTTGAGGCGCAGAAGACGCCAGAAGCAAAGTTCGCGCGTGTGATGGATAATCTACAGCCTATGATGTTAAACGCCGCTACAGACGGCAAAGCGTGGGTAGAACACGGGGTGCATCTGGCACAGATTATGAAGCGTAACGAGCATACAGCAGAATATTCTGAAACTTTAATGGAATATGCAAGGGAAATGTTTATACAGCCGAATCTTGACAACGGGCATATCATTGAGGATGAAAAGAAATAGTTCAGGGCTGTAATGCAGAACAAAAGCGTGTGAAAACCAGAAAATTTTCACACGCTTTTCGTCTGCGTTTTTTATGAGATTGTCATGAAATAATTACGCATTTTTTGCATCGTTGTACTTCTTTACATAATTCTTGATACGATCGTATGGATTCAACAGATCGCTGATAGAAGAATCATGATTTAAAGTATCAATGATATATGCAATATATTTACTCATATCGCAGCTGATATAGTACTCACGGGAGAGAAGCTCCGGAGTCTGATAAATCAGGTTTGTGGTTACTACACGGTAAATCAGGCCTTCTTCGTATGCTTTATCGAAAGAAGCAAGTCCGTTTGTGAATAATCCGAACGTAGAAACAACGAAAATACGGTTTGCTTTACGCTTCTTTAATTCACGTGCAGTGTCAATCATGCTTTCGCCGGAGGAAATCATATCATCAATGATCAGTACATCTTTGCCTTCGACGTTGGAGCCTAAGAATTCATGGGCAACGATCGGGTTACGTCCGTCTACGACACGGCTGAAGTCACGTCTCTTGTAAAACATACCCATATCAATGCCAAGTACGTTTGCAAGGTAAATGGCACGGTTGGTGGCACCTTCGTCCGGGCTGATGATCATCAGATGCTCGGCATCAATGGTCAGATCCTTTACGTTCTTTAAGATACCTTTGATGAACTGATAGGAAGGCATTACATTCTCAAAGCCATTCAGAGGAATCGCGTTCATAACACGAGGATCGTGAGCATCAAATGTGATGATGTTATCGATTCCCATATTGTAAAGCTCCTGCAGTGCTAATGGGCAGTCAAGAGATTCACGGGCAGTTCTTCTGTGCTGACGGCTTTCGTACAGGAATGGAAGAATGACAGTGATACGGCGGGCTTTTCCGCCGACTGCAGCAATGACACGCTTTAAATCCGCAAAGTGATCATCTGGAGACATATGATTGGTATGTCCGCAGAGTGAATAGGTCATGCTGTAGTTCGTAACATCTACCATGATATAGAGGTCATAGCCCCGGACAGACTGATTGATAACACATTTCGCTTCTCCGGAACCAAATCGTGGAATATGAGGCTCGATGATGTAGCTCTCTTTGTGATATTCCTTGAAAGCAATATCGTTGTGATGCTCGTGTTCGCGATGCTCTCTCCAGGTGGACAGATAGCTGTCTACTTTTTTTCCTAATTCCATACAGCTTGCAGTCGGAATCAGTCCGAGAGTACCGGTTGGCATGGTTTCCAAAATTCTTTCGTCGTTTGGCATGATTTTCCTCCAGGTTTAAATTAATTGATAAACATATATGCATATAATAGACCCATAACTATGGGGTATTATCTGGAAATGATACGTGTGCGTTTCTGTTTGCGGATATCTTCTTCTGTGAACAGATTGATAAAAGTATAGGAATCTAAAATACGTGAAAATGTTCGTTCAGAATAGGACTCCTTGATCCGTTCCACACTCAGGTTGGTAGAAATAATGGTGGATTTTTGCCGGATCAGCCGTTCATTCACACACAAAAACAGCTGGGAAGAGGTAAAAGAGTTAATCAGTTCTGTTCCCAGGTCATCGATGACTAACAAATCGCAGTCGAAAATATTCTGGTGTGTGGCAATTGCATCGGAATCTTTTTCAAACACACCTTTGCTTAATATATCAAATAATTGAAATGCTGTAAAGTAAATTACGGAATATCCGTGGTCAAGAAGTTCTTTGGCAACACAGTTTGTCAGAAAAGTTTTTCCGACACCGGTTTTTCCGTAAAACAGTAGATTTTTTGGCTTGTGATCAAAATCGTCAATAAAATAATGACATTCCCGCACCGCTTTTTGTGCGGTTTCATAAGAAGAAAGTCCTGTCAGCGGATTTTTTTCCTCTTTCGAATAAAAATCGTAGCGGAAATTGTCAAAATTTTCAATACGGAGTATTTGGCGAATGTTGGACTGGGCATAGACGGTATTGATAATTGCCTGTTTAAAACAGTGGCATTTTTTCCCGTCGATATACCCGCTGTCTTTGCAATCCGGACAGGTATAAACCGGGTCCAGATAGTCTGCCGGATACCCGCTTGCAGTAAGGAGCTGCTGCCGTTCCAGAGACAGGGCACTCAGTTCCTGCTTTAAGGAGGCCAGTGCATGGGTGTCTCCATCAAGATGCAGACGCGCCTGACGGACGGAAGAAGATGCAACACTTGCATCAATTTCCTTCAGACGGGGAAGCTTTTTTAAAACCTCCGCACGCCGTGTTTCGAGAATATGACGGTTATGCAGTTGGCGCTCATCGTATTCATGCATGATCTCATCATACTGTGCATTGGAAAGCGGCATTTGATTCTCCTTTTATTGCTCAACAGATGATATGGGAGTGATTATGACCGGATCGGAGAGTTTAAAAGCATGGCTTCCAGACTCTTATAGTCATTTTCACGGGATTCAAAGTTATTAAAATTGTTTTTCTTCGGAGAAGCGGCTGCATTTGCTTTCACTGCGGCTCTCTCCTTTTTCTTTTGCTGATGGGTGGCGTCGAGGCGTTTGACATCTTCCAGAGAATGTACCTTGTCGTTATACCAGCTGGTCAGAATAGAATCGGCATAACTGAAACTTGACTGACCGGTACTGGAAATGGTGCGGGCACAGGCTTCCTGGATCAATGACAGATCAAAAGCGTATTCTTTGGTCCATTTGCGGATCATGGCTGTTTCGGAATCGATAAGGTTTCTTCCTGTGATGCCGAAAGCTTTCATGACGGCGTAGTACGCTTTGCTGCGGACGGCGGCTTCACTTTTGGCCTGTTCCACAGAAGTAATTTTTTTCTCATGCCATGCCAGTGCCACTTTATTCAGATAACGAAGATTTGTATGTCCTTTGCTGACGCAATATTCCACCAGATAGACGATCAGTTCGGCAGAAAAGTGAAGATCTTCATGCCAGAATAAGATCGTGTTGATATCATTCTCACTGAATGGATGCCGGATATAGGTTTCCACGACAAAAAGCATTTCCTGAATATCCGGATTTTTCTGAAATTCTGCGATTTCATCCAGCGTATAATGGCGGATCTGCGGTTCCTGCGGCTGATTCACAGGCTGGGAGCCAGAAACGTTTTCCCCTGCAGCGGATGCTGGTGTTTCTTCCAAAGAAACAGCAGACGGGGCAGGAGAGGAAGATGCCTCTTCCGTGTCTGTGGAATCTTCCGGAAACGGAAGAAGACCGATTCCGCACAATTTACCGTCGGCGGTTTCCTCCAGAGAGAGGAGTCCTTCTTTCTGCCAGTAACGCAGTGCACGCTGAATGTCCATTTCTGTATTGTTAAATTTGTCAGCAATTTCAGAAATTGTACAATTTGATGCATGAGAATGGATGCACCGTAATAAATATAAATATACCTTAACAAATTCCCCGTTTGCTGACGGCATAAAGCGGTCAATAAACTGGTTGGGAACGATTGTGTCCGTGGCTGGACAATCATTGTGCAGCTGAATGTTTATCATATGTCATAGTACCTTTCTTATTATGCATTTGTGATTATAGCACAATCATTTTCCAAATGGAAGAAGAAAAACACCCGTAAATCCCTGGTAATCAGGGGGATACTGATTGTGAACAACATTGTGGATAAAGTGGATAAGTCCACCCAAACGTACAAATTCAAAACGGAAAGGAGTGGATAAATATAGACAAAAAATCCACACAGAACGAAGAAAGAATCAACGTTTCTATGTGGATAATGTGGATAAGTTATTTTCCAAGGAGGGATTCGCCGATTTCTACGACATTTCCGGCTCCCATGGTTATCAACAGATCTCCGTTCATACAATTTTTTAATAAAAACTTTTCGATCTCTTCAAAAGAAGGAAAATAGTGCGCGTCTTTTCCTTTGGCTGTCAGGCGCTCCAGAATATCTTTCGAGCTTACACCGAAGGTATTCTGTTCGCGGGCAGCAAAGATGTCTGCCAGAACAATGACATCTGCCATGGAAAGTACTTCGGCAAAATCATCCAGAAAAGCTTTGGTGCGGGAGTAGGTGTGTGGCTGGAATACCAGCACCAGACGCTTATGCGGATATTTCTGCGCGGCGGTCAGTGTCGCACGGATCTCTGTCGGATGATGTGCATAATCGTCAATGATGGTGACACCGTCTACGGTTCCTTTGTACTGGAAACGGCGGTTGGCACCGTGGAAAGCGTCCAGACCTCTGATGATAGCATCTGTGCTGATTCCCATGGTATAGGCAAGGGCGATGGCGGCCATGGCATTTCCGGCATTGTGTCGTCCGGGAACGGCAAGTTTGATTTCACAGATGGCCTCTTTGTTGTGCATGGCGGTAAAAGAAGGACAGGCTTTGTCATCATATGTCAGATTATCTGCATAATATTCACAGGAATCATCAAAACCGTAGGTGATGATCTGCTGTGGAAGTCCGTCGGTCAGTTCCTGATGGTCTGCAATTTCTCCATTGATAATGGTTGCTCCGTCTGCCAGTGTATTGCCGGCAAATTTACGGAAAGAACGACGGATGTCGTTGATATCCTTGAAAAAGTCCAGATGTTCTGCTTCTACATTTAAGATGATGCTGTATTTTGGACGGAAATTCAGGAAACTGTTGGTGTATTCACAGGCCTCCGAAACAAAGATTCCGGAATGACCGACACGCAGGTTTCCTCCGATAGAGGGAAGAATTCCGCCAACAGTGATGGTCGGATCGGATTTCGCAGCAAGAAGAATCTCACTGATCATGGAAGTTGTGGTTGTTTTGCCGTGGGTTCCGGCAACGGCAACGGAATTGTTGTAGTTGTCCATGATCTGTCCAAGCAGTTCTGCACGGGAGAGCATTGGCAGTCCCTGGGATCTGGCCTCTGCAAATTCCGGATTATCCGGATGGATTGCGGCTGTGTAGACAACCAGATCAATGCCGGGAATGATATTTTCGGCACTTTGTCCATAAAAAATCTGAGCACCTTTGGATGCGAGCATGCGGGTAAGATCGGATTCTTTTGCATCGGACCCGGAAATAGTGAAGCCTTTTTCCAGAAGAATTTCAGCGAGTCCGCTCATGCTGATTCCGCCAATTCCGATAAAGTGAATATGAATGGGATCATTAAATTTTAATTTATACATCAGGATTACCTACCTATTTTGTAATTTTTTTCTATTATACCACTCTGTAACCAAAGGCGCACCCGAAAATATGTTGTGCATTTTGCCAAAAAACAACAAAAAAACTCAGCATTTTTGTATAAACTGTTGTACATAAAAGGATAATATGATATACTACAGTAATAGTAAGAAACAAACATAATATTTAGAACAGACGAGGAGTGATGACGTGATTAAGAAAGAAATGATAGCCATGCTTTTAGCAGGCGGTCAGGGCAGCAGACTTGGAGTTCTGACATCGGACGTCGCCAAGCCGGCAGTAGCATTTGGCGGCAAGTACAGAATTATCGATTTTCCACTCAGCAATTGTATCAATTCCGGAATTGATACGGTTGGTGTGCTGACGCAGTATCAGCCACTCCGGCTGAACACACATATCGGCATCGGCATTCCGTGGGATCTCGATCGGAACAATGGTGGAGTGACCGTACTTCCACCGTATGAGAGAAGCAATAACAGTGAATGGTATACCGGTACAGCCAATGCCATTTATCAGAATCTGCGCTATATGGAAAGTTATAATCCGGAATATGTTCTGATCCTTTCCGGAGATCATATTTATAAGATGGATTATGAGGTTATGCTGGACTTCCATAAGGCAAATCATGCGGATGTGACGATTGCGACGATGCCTGTTTCCATGGAGGAGGCAAGCCGTTTCGGAATTGTGATTGCGGATGAAAACAAAAAGATTCAGGATTTTGAGGAAAAACCGGAAAAACCGCGGAGTAATCTGGCATCCATGGGAATTTATATTTTCTCCTGGAAAGTATTAAGAGATGCTCTTATTGAATTAAAAGATCAGCAGAGCTGTGATTTCGGAAAGCATATTATTCCGTATTGCTTCAAAAATAACAAGAGGCTTTTTGCATATGAGTTCAACGGTTACTGGAAGGATGTGGGAACACTTGGCTCATACTGGGAAGCCAATATGGAGCTGATTGATCTGATTCCGGAATTCAATCTCTATGAGGAGTTCTGGAAGATTTACACGAAGTGCGATACGATTGAGCCGCAGTACATAGCACCGGGGGCAAAAGTGGAGCGCTGCATTATTGGGGAGGCAGCAGAGATCCATGGAGCGGTGATCAATTCGGTAATCGGACCGAACGTATATATTGGACCGGGGGCTGTCGTGCGGGATTCCATTATTATGAAGGATACCAGTATCGGCAGGGATGTAACGATTGACAAATCCATAATTGCAGAAAACTGCAGAATTGAAGATGGGGTAACACTGGGAATAGGAGAGGCAGCACCAAACAAATTAAACGAGAGTGTTTATTCGTTTGGGCTGGTAACAATTGGAGACGATTCTGTTATTCCGGAGAATGTAAAGGTGGGCAAAAACACAGCCATTTCCGGTGTGACAGTAAAAGAAGATTATCCAGACGGGGTATTGGCAGGCGGCGAAGTAATTATTAAGGCAGGTGACAGAAAATGAAAGCAGTAGGAATTATTTTGGCGGGTGGCAATAACAACCGGATGGGAGAACTGTCCAGAAAACGTGCGATTCCGGCGATGCCGGTCGGCGGAAGTTTCCGCTGCATTGACTTTGTCTTAAGTAACATGAGCAATTCGCATGTACAGACAGTTGCGGTACTCACACAGTATAATTCCCGTTCACTGAATGAACATTTAAGTTCTTCAAAATGGTGGGATTTTGGAAGAAAACAGGGAGGTCTGTATCTGTTTACACCAACCGTTACGGCAGAAAACAGTGACTGGTATCGTGGCACGGCAGATGCCATGTATCAGAATATTGATTTCCTGAAAAACCGTCACGAACCGTATGTGATCATATCCAGCGGTGACTGTGTGTATAAGATGGATTACAATGACCTGCTGGAGTTTCATATCGCAAAGAAAGCAGATATTACCATTGCATGCAAGGATATGCCGGCGGATGCGGATGTCAGCCGTTTCGGAGTCGTCCGTATGAATGAAGATTCCCGGATCACGGATTTTGAGGAAAAACCGCTGGTAGCACAATCCAATACGATTTCCACAGGAGTGTATATTATCCGGAGAAGACAGCTGATCGAAATTCTCGAAAAATCGGCGGAGGAAAACCGGTTTGATTTTGTTACGGATGTGCTGGTGCGTTACCGCAATGTAAAGCGTGTGTATGGATATAAACTGAATAGTTACTGGAGTAATATTGCAAGTGTAGATGATTACTTCCGTACAAATATGGACTTTTTGAAACCGGATGTGAGAAAGTACTTTTTCCGCGAAGAGCCGAAGATTTATTCGAAAGTGGATGATCTTCCGCCGGCAAAATATAATATGGGATCGGACGTCAGCAACAGTTTGATCGCCAGTGGATGTATTATAAACGGCAGGGTAGAAAATTCTGTTTTGTTTAAGAAAGTGTTTGTAGGAAAAAATTGCGTGATCAAGAATTCGATTATCTTGAATGATGCATATATTGGCGATAATACGCATGTAGAAAACTGCATTGTGGAGAGCCATGGAACGCTTCGGGCAAATACATTTTATTCCGGAGACGATGCTGTCCGGATTGTTGCAGAAAACAACGAAAGATATATGCTCTAGGGAGAGACTAGAAGGGGGATACATATGCAGATTACAGACGTTAGAATCCGCAAGGTGGAAAAAGAAGGCAAGATGAAAGCCGTGGTATCTATCACAATCGATGATGAATTTGTCGTACATGATATCAAAGTGATCGAAGGGGAAAAAGGATTGTTTATCGCGATGCCGAGCAGAAAAGCCGGCGACGGGGATTTCCGGGATATCGCACATCCGATCAATTCCGCGACAAGGGATCAGATTCAGGGATTGATACTGAAAAAGTATGAAGAGGTCTTGCAGGAGAAGGAATAAACGATTAAAATAAGAGAAATGGGACTGTGGAGTAATCCATGGTCCTTTTCTTAATTACAGGCTTTTTGAATCCGTAATTGCGAAACTTATGGATGGGCGGCTCCCGTGTGGTGGCTGGGGCTGCTGCTTCCTGTGGCGTGCTCAACATCCAGAATCAAGAATCTGCAGAAAATGACCGCGCCGCTGTCGAAACGTTGCCCGGACACAAAATTAGAGCCACGCAATCATTTTCGCAAATTCTAAGATTCTGTCTGAATCGCACGCCACAGGAAGCAGCAGCCCCAGCCACCACACGGGAGCCACCCGGCGGTACCTTTCGTAATTAACGGACAAAAATTCAAATAAAAGGAGAATTGGATACATGTTTTTAATTGCAGGACTTGGAAATCCGGACAAGAAATACGAAAAAACAAGACATAATATTGGATTTGATACCGTCGATGCACTGGCAGAAAAATACAACATCAGCATCACGGAGAAAAAACATAAAGCGCTGTGTGGAAGCGGTGTGATCGAAGGCGTAAAAGTCATCCTGGCCAAACCGCAGACCTATATGAATTTAAGCGGAGAAAGCATCGCAGAAATCGTGAATTTCTATAAGCTTGATCCAGAGAGTGAAATGCTGATTATTTTTGATGACATCTCTTTGGCACCGGGAAATATCCGTGTGCGCAAAAAAGGCAGTGCAGGTGGGCATAATGGAATCAAGAGCATTATTTCAAGTGTGGGAACCTCAAACTTTATGCGAATTAAAGTCGGCGTTGGGGAAAAGCCACAGGGATGGGATCTGGCAGACCATGTGCTTGGCCGTTTTTCCGGGGAGGATCGTGCAAGGGTGGAAGAAGCCATACGGGATGCGGAAGATGCAGCAGTCCTGATGATTCAGGGGGAAGCAGACAAGGCAATGAATGATTTTAATGCAAAAAAGCAGGAGAATACAAAGTAAGTGAAAGCATTTATAGAACCGTTGCAGGAATTGAGCGGATATGAAGATATGACAAAAGCGGCCATGCAGCCGGGACTGGTGACCATCAGTGGCTGTATTGATGCACAGAAGCCACATATGATTTACACGCTTGGAAGGACACGCAGCCGGCGTCTGATCGTAACGTTTCATGAGCAGAAAGCGAAAGAATTGTATGACGACTATCGTTTTTTTGATCCGTCAGTGGTGTATTATCCGGCAAAGGATGTGCTGTTTTATCAATCGGATATCCGCGGAAACCTTCTTACCGCAGAGCGGATCAGTGCATTGCGGGCAATTCATGAAAATGAACAGGTGACGGTGATCACAACATTTGATGCCCTGATGAATACGATGCCAAGGGATGCACAGGTGTGGGACAGTGTGCTGCATATTGCACAGGGAGATACCCTGGATCTGGATGCACTTGTGGAACAGCTGGTGCGGATGGGATATGAACGGCAGTATCAGGTGGATAATATCGGTCAGTTTGCATTAAGAGGTGGAATTCTTGATATTTTTCCGCTGACGGAAGAAAATCCGGTCCGGATTGAACTGTGGGATGATGAAGTAGATACCCTTCGCACCTTTGATGTGGAAAGTCAGAAATCTATTGAAAATATAGAAAAGCTTGTGGTATATCCGGCATGTGAACTGGTTCTTTCGACCGAAGAGAAAGCAGAAGGTATCCGCAGACTGTTAAAGGAAGCAGAAGCTTTTTCCGATAAATTGCGGAAAGAAATGAAAACCGAGGAAGCCTATCGGGCACTGTCACAGGCAAAAGAACTGGCACAGGAATGGGAAGAATTGTCGGAAACCGCGGGAATGGATGCTTTTTTGTCCTATTTCTGCAGGGAACGGTGGAGCCTTCTGGATTATTTTGATCCGGCAGATACATTTGTGTTTTTCGATGAGCTGAGCCGGAGCGCGGAACGCGGACGGCAGACGGAACTGGAATTTTCGGAGAGCATGAAGCAGCGTCTGGAAATGGGGTATATTCTGCCGGGGCAGATGAACGAACTGTTTGGCTATAAGGAAATCATGGGAAGGCTTGAAAAATATTCCTGCTGTGCGGTTTCCGCACTGGATATCAAGACCTGCGGATTAAAATCCAATGGGCAGTTCGGCATTCATGTAAAGAGCGTAAGCGCATACAATAACAGCTTTGAACTTCTGATCGCAGACCTGAAGAAATACAAAAAAAACGGATACCGTATTATTTTACTTTCCGGTTCCCGCACACGCGCGAAGCGTCTGGCGGAGGATATTTTAAACGAAGGACTCAACTGTTTTTATACGGAAGATTACAATCACGATCTGGTGGCAGGACAGATCATGGTCTGCTACGGAAAAGTGCATCAGGGGTATGAATATCCGATCCTGCAGTTTGCAGTGATTACGGATACGGATATTTTCGGGGAAGAAAAAAAGAAAAAGAAGCGGCACCGCACCTATGAGGGCGAAAAAATCCAGCAGTTTACGGATCTGAGTGTCGGGGATTATGTCGTACATGAAAATCATGGGCTTGGTATCTACAAAGGAATTGAAAAGATAGAAGTCGACCGAAAGGTGAAAGATTACATCAAGATCGAATATGCGGGAGGCTCCAATCTGTATATTCTTGCAACACAGCTTGACCAGATCCAGAAATATGCGGGGAAAGACGCAAGAAAACCAAAACTCAATAAACTTGGAAGCCAGGAGTGGACAAAAACCAAGGGAAAAGTGCGTGGAGCCGTGCGTCAGATCGCACAGGATCTGGTGAAATTATATGCCGAGCGGGAAGAACAGAATGGCTATATGTATGGACCGGATACGGTATGGCAGAGAGAGTTTGAAGAACTGTTCCCGTTTGAAGAGACCGAAGATCAGGTGCTTGCCATTGATGCAACCAAGCGGGATATGGAGAGTCATAAGATTATGGACCGGCTGATCTGCGGGGATGTCGGTTACGGAAAGACGGAGATTGCGATCCGTGCAGCTTTCAAAGCAGTGCAGGAGAATAAACAGGTGGCATACCTTGCGCCGACAACCATTCTTGCCCAGCAGATTTATAATACGTTTTCCCAGAGAATGAAGGATTTCCCTGTCCGGGTGGATCTGTTGTGCCGTTTCCGCACGGCAGCGCAGCAGAAGAAGACCATCAGTGATCTGAAAAAAGGACAGGTGGATATTATTGTGGGAACACACCGGATTCTGTCAAAAGATGTGCAGTTTAAAGATCTTGGGCTTCTTGTCGTGGACGAGGAACAACGGTTTGGTGTGGCTCACAAAGAAAAAATCAAACAGTTAAAGACCAATGTGGATGTGCTGACACTTACTGCCACACCGATTCCGCGGACACTTCACATGAGCCTGATCGGAATCCGGGATATGAGCGTTTTAGAGGAACCACCGATGGACCGTGTCCCTATTCAGACGTATGTCATGGAATATAATGAGGAACTGGTCCGGGAGGCAATCACGCGGGAACTTGCCCGTGGCGGACAGGTATATTATGTGTATAACAAAGTAAGGGATATTGATGAAGTGACGTCACGCATTCAGGAGCTGGTGCCGGAGGCAAATGTGGCATTTGCTCATGGACAGATGAGAGAAAACCAGCTGGAGGATATCATGTACCGGTTTATCAATGGAGACATTGATGTACTGGTATCAACGACAATCATAGAGACGGGACTGGATATCTCAAATGTCAATACCATGATCATTCATGACGCGGATAATATGGGGCTTTCCCAGCTGTATCAGCTGCGCGGGCGGGTCGGCAGATCCAATCGTACGGCGTATGCGTTTCTTATGTACCGCAGAAACAAAATGCTCAAAGAGGTGGCGGAAAAACGACTGGCTGCCATCCGGGAGTATTCGGATCTGGGCAGCGGATTTAAGATTGCCATGCGGGACCTGGAGATCCGGGGAGCCGGAAATCTGCTGGGAGCCGAACAGAGCGGTCACATGGAGGCGGTTGGATATGATCTGTACTGCAAGATGCTTCACGAAGCGGTGAAAGAAGCCCGGGGAGAAGCACCGGCCGAACAGTTTGAGACTTCCGTTGATATCCGGACGGATGCATTTATTCCGTCCACATATATTGCAAATGAGTCGCAGAAACTGGATATGTATAAGCGGATCGCCGGAATTGAAACGGATGAGGAAGCGGAGGAAATGCTCGAAGAACTGATTGACCGTTTTGGAGAGCCTCCGAAGTCCGTGCAGAATCTGCTGACAATTGCCAGACTCAAAGCGGTTGCCCACAGTGTATATATTAAGGAAATTGTTCAAAGAGAAGATCTGTTAAAAATCCTAATGTACGAAAAAGCAAAGATTCACGCACAGCGTATTCCGGAGCTGGTAAAAACATTTGCTCCATCACTGAAATTTGCGGCAGATCCGAAGGGACCGTACTTCACTTACCGTCTGGGAGCAAATTCAAGGGAAAAGAACAGGGAAATTCTGGAAGTTCTCAGGCAATTATTGGAACAAATGCACGTTTTTTTGTGTGCGGAGCCGTAAAAGTGCTTGCCTGATGTAGGGAAAAGAATTATAATACTCTGGTATATAGGTGAAAAGAAACTCCCGGGAGGAACTATGAAAGCAAAAAAAGTTACAGCGATTATTTTAGCTGGTGCAATCTGCGCAGCAGCTTTTACCGGATGTGGTATAAATACAGGTGCGACGGCAGCAAGCATGAAAAATCAGACCGTCACGATGGGCATGGCAAACTTTACATGCCGTTATCAGCAGGCAAATGTAGAAGATTATTATAAGAGCATGATGGGGGCCAAAAGCAGCAGTGAGCTCTGGAGCAAGGATTTATATGGAAACGGAACAACCATGGAAGACACCATGAAAGATTCCGTTATGGAACAGCTTCATGAGATGTATACGTTACAGGCACATATGAAAGACTATGATGTGAGTGTGACAAAAGACGAAAAGGCAGCAATCAAAAAAGCTGCACAGCAGTTTATCAGCGATAATTCTTCCGAGGCACTCAAGGAGATGACTGCAGACGAAGATACCGTGGAGGAACTGCTTACGCTCTACACCATCCGCAGCAAGATGCAGAAAGCCATCGAGGCAGAAGCAGATACCAATGTGACGGATGAAGAGGCAAATGAGCGCGGTTATACGATGATGACTATTTCTACAACTTCCCATCAGGATGACAGCGGAAATACCGTAGAATATACCGATGACGAGAAAAAGCAGCTGAAGGAGACCGCAAACAAAATCGAAGATGCGGTAAAGAATGGAAAAACTCTCGAAGATGCTGCAAAGGATGAGGATCAGCAGACCACTACCGGTGCGTATGCATCCGATGATTCCACACTGGATACATCTGTGAAAAAGGCATTGGATGATTTGAAAGAAGGAGAAACTTCCGATGTGATTGAAACAGACAGTGCATTATATATTGTTCGTCTGGACAGTGAAACAGACAAAGACGCTACAGAAAAAAATCGTCAGAATATTATTGACAAACGTAAAAGTGACCACTACAATGAAGTGCTGGAGGGCTGGCAGAAAAAAGACGGCTGGAAGGTCAATAAAAAGAGTGTTGCAAAGATTTCATTTAAGAATTCTCTGACACAGCAGGATCCGAATGCCTCTACAGAGACACAGACTTCCACAGAAACACAGAATGCAGAGAGTACACAGTAATGCAAAAAGATAACATTGTGTTAATTGGAATGCCGGGGGTGGGTAAGAGCACCGTCGGCGTTATCCTTGCTAAGGTGCTGGGATATCAGTTTATAGATGCAGATTTAGTCATTCAGGAGCAGGAGAAGCGCCTGCTTCGTGAGATCATTGCAGAAGAGGGAACCGAAGGGTTCATTCAGGTAGAAAACCGTGTGAATGCGACACTTGAGGCACATCATGCAATTATTGCAACCGGAGGCAGTGTCGTCTACGGAAAAGAAGCTATGGAGCATCTGCAGGAAATCGGAACAGTTATATATCTTGAGGTGGCATATCCGGAGCTGGAAAAGCGTCTGGAAGATATCAAAGGCAGGGGTGTTGTTTTAAGAGACGGACAGACGTTATATGATCTGTATCTGGAGCGCACGCCGCTGTATGAAAAATATGCGGATATCCGGATTTCGGAGACGGGGCTGGATATCGAACAGACCGTTGAACAGATTGTGGATGGTATCACAAATTTACACTAGATGAATAGGATAGATAGTAGGGTAGCGTACTATACGAAATAGGGCGTTTATTGAGGTGAGATATGGAACAATATGTAATCAAAGGCGGAAATCCGCTGAATGGTGAGGTAGAAATCGGCGGGGCAAAGAATGCGGCACTGGCAATTCTTGCAGCTGCGATCATGACGGATGAAACGGTTACAATCGAAAATTTGCCGAACGTGAGAGATATTAATGTATTATTGCAGGCGATTGCAGAGATCGGTGCAATGGTAGACCGTATTGATGCACATACCGTAAAGATCAACGGTTCATTTATCAAAGACGTGACGGTGGACAATGAATTTATCCGTAGAATCCGTGCGTCCTATTATTTGATCGGTGCACTTCTTGGAAAATACAAAAAGGCGGAAGTGGCTCTTCCGGGCGGATGCGATATCGGAAGCAGACCAATTGATCTGCATATCAAAGGATTTCGTGCAATGGGAGCAGAAGTGGATATTGCACATGGTCTTGTTATTGCAGAGGCAGAAAAATTAAACGGAACACATATTTATCTGGATAAAGTATCGGTTGGAGCAACGATCAATATTATGATGGCAGCATCCATGGCAGAAGGAAAAACCGTAATTGAAAATGCGGCAAAAGAGCCTCATGTGGTAGACGTGGCAAATTTCTTAAACAGTATGGGTGCGAATATCCGTGGTGCAGGAACGGATGTCATCCGTATTGTTGGTGTGGAGAAGCTGCATAAGACAGAGTATTCGGTTATCCCGGATCAGATAGAGGCAGGAACCTTTATGTTTGCGGCAGCGGCAGCAGGGGGAGATGTGCTGGTAAAGGATGTTATTCCGAAACATCTGGAAGCAACAACCGCCAAACTTGTGGAGGCAGGATGCAAAGTTGAGGAGTTCGATGATGCGGTTCGGATTATTTCGGATGGGAAACTGCATCACACACAGGTGACAACACTTCCGTATCCGGGATTCCCGACAGATATGCAGCCACAGATGGCAGTAATTCTGGGAATTGCAGAGGGAACCAGTACAGTTACGGAGAGCATTTTTGAAAACCGTTTCAAATATGTGGATGAACTGACGCGTATGGGAGCCAATATCAAGGTAGAGAGCAATATTGCCATTATCAATGGAGTGACCCGTTATACAGGTGCCAGGGTGAATGCGCCGGATCTGCGTGCGGGAGCAGCGCTGGTGATTGCCGGTCTGGTGGCAGAGGGAATTACGGTGATTGATGATATTTATTTTATCGAGCGTGGATACGAAGAATTTGATCAGAAGCTGCGCGGCATTGGGGCACAGATTGAAAAGGTATCGGATGAAAAAGAAATTCAGAAGTTTATTCTGAAAGTTTCATAAATAAAAAGAACGGGTAAAAAAGGGAGTGTGAAAAACATTGGTATGTTTTCACACTCCCTTTTCATTTGAAAAATTTATAAAACCGCTTTGATATAGAGGTCGCGGCTGGCGGTGGAAAGATCCAGACAGGATTTATCATCAAACTGGACAATCGGACGGGACAGTGCATTCTGATTTAACATGACAATGGTACATCCCCTTCCGTCACTTAAGATGACGCGGTTACTCTGGTAAGTGCTGGCAATCTGCTTTAAGAAAACCAGAATATATTTTGTATGGTATTTCTGGAAACCATCTTCTTCAAATTTACTGATCACTTCGAACGGACACAACGGAGAGCGATAGGAACGTGCCGCTGTCATGGCATCGTACACATCGGCAATTGCAACGATCATTGCAAAATTGTCAATGTAATCTTCCGTCAATCCGGTCGGATAGCCGCTTCCATCACAGCGCTCGTGATGCATCAGGGCAGCTTTTTTGATACGGGAATCCAGATCCGGCTGACGTTTTAAAATCTCGTATCCGAGTGCCGGGTGCTGTTTGATTTTTGCAAACTCCTCATCGGTCAGAGATCCCGGCTTATTTAAGATATCGGAAGGAATCAGCAGTTTTCCGATATCGTGCATCAGTCCGGCAAGCGTAAGAATGTCCAGATCGTGACGTTCAAAACGCAGCCAGCGGCCGATCATTCGTGAAATGAGTGCAACGTTGAGACTGTGCGCATAAACCGAATCGGCCACAGTACGCATGTTGTAAAGCATATCAAACATTTCAACGATGGTGTTGCGGGACTGGAACAGATCTGCGACACTGCCCAGAAGTTTTTGCGAGTCAATCGGTTTGTTATCCTTGATGGCTGCGGTATACAACTGTTTCATCAGCTCAATTGCCTGAACATACTCAATCTGGAACGTGCGGAATTCACTGGAACCGGCGACTTTCTGTGAGTGTGTTTTGCTTTCCTGTGCGTATGTTTTTGCTTCTTTTACAGGCTTTGGAGCCTCCTCCTGCGGAGCAGGTTCTTCGCCCTCAATTTCTGCATATTCCACACGGTACAGTTTCATGCGGTTGATCAGCTGACGGGTTACAGCAGAACCGGCGGGAGCCAACGGCTGTCCAAGCGGTGTGATCACAGGCTGTGCAAGGATGGCACCTTCTTGTAGTTGTTTTGTCTCAATTTTTATCATTTTTTATCTCTCCGTATGTAACGTATATACAAAAGTATAGAATTATTTCGCACAAAAGTCAATCTTTTAGGGCTTGACAGATGAAAGAAACTGGAGTATGGTAGCACTTGGATATTTCAAATTTAATATTGTAAGCTTTCTCTTATTCAGAGTGATGGAGATACATAGGATCTGTGAAGTCACGGCAACCCCGGTTTTGGAAGGTGCCAGCCTGAGCGAGTTAATCGAACAATAAGGGGATTTGATTATCTTTAGATCAATCCGCTGCGAGGCGGTTTTTTTTATTTCTGTATAAAACAAGAGAGGAGAAACAAAAAGCAATGGAAAAATTATTATTCACATCAGAGTCCGTTACAGAAGGACATCCTGACAAAATGTGCGATGCGATTTCAGATGCCATTCTGGATGCATGCATGGAGCAGGACCCGATGAGCCGTGTAGCCTGTGAGGCAGCAAGCTGTACCGGTTTCGTACTTGTTACAGGAGAAATTACAACAAAGGCAACTCTTGATATTCCTGCAATTGTAAGAAAGACTGTAAACGAGATCGGATACAACGATGCAAAGACCGGTTTTGACGGACATACCTGTGCGGTTATGGTAGCTTTAGATCAGCAGTCCGCAGATATTGCCATGGGTGTTGACAAGGCACTTGAGGCAAAAGAGGGCGAGCTGACAGATGATCTGGATACCGGCGCCGGAGATCAGGGAATGATGTTTGGATATGCAACCAATGAGACACCGGAATTTATGCCATATCCGATTTCACTGGCACACAAGCTGGCATTACAGCTTACAAAGGTTCGTAAAGACGGAACACTTACCTACCTTCGTCCGGATGGAAAGACACAGGTTTCTGTAGAGTATGATGAAGCAGGAAAGCCAAAGAGACTTGAGGCAGTTGTTTTATCTACCCAGCATGATGAGGACGTTACCCAGGAACAGATCCATGAGGATATTAAGAAATATGTCTTTGATCCGATCCTTCCAAAGGAGCTGATCGATGGAGATACCAAATTCTTTATCAATCCGACCGGACGTTTCGTAATCGGCGGACCACACGGAGATGCAGGTCTGACCGGGCGTAAAATCATCGTTGATACCTATGGTGGATATGCACGTCACGGCGGCGGAGCTTTTTCCGGAAAAGACTGCACAAAGGTTGACCGTTCCGCAGCATATGCTGCACGTTATGTTGCAAAGAACATTGTTGCAGCAGGTCTTGCTGATAAGTGTGAGATTCAGTTATCTTACGCCATTGGTGTTGCACAGCCTACTTCTGTCATGGTTGATACATTCGGTACAGGAAAGATCGCAGATGATGAGCTGGTAAAGATTGTACGTGAGAACTTTGATCTTCGTCCGGCAGGAATTATCAAGATGCTGGATCTGCGCCGTCCGATTTACCGTCAGACAGCTGCTTATGGTCACTTCGGACGCAATGACTTAAATCTCCCATGGGAGGCAACAAACAAGGCAGAGGCTTTAAAGAAGTACCTTTAATTTATGAAAAGTTTACATAATTTTTTATAAAAGAATGATATAATAAGACACAGAGTTTGTTCTGTGTCTTATTTTTTTACAGGGAAGGAATACGAATGAAGATAAAAACCAAACTGATCATTTCGTTCTGTATTATTATCTTTGTGCCATCGATCCTGGCGATTGCCACGATCAGCGCCTATTGTAATTTTCAGTCGCATGTGATCGAGCAGACGTATGGCATTAAGAATGCGGATGCCTATAGTATTATCAATTCTGTGCCGCTGTTAAACCGTTATACGGCACTGGATTTTGAAAAGATCAAAAAGACAATCAAATTGTCCCCTTCGAAAATGGAAGATGCTTTTTATCTCACCGAGATCAATGAGGATCTGAAGCAGAAATATTCTTATCTGGTTGTAAGGGTCGGAGAGGAAATTTCGTTCAACGGTGGAAGCAAAAATGAAAAGATCCTTTCGGAACTTCCGGGATATGGGGAAAACAGTTCCCGGCAGGGGGTGGACAAATATATCGACCGGGATGATGAAATTCTGGTAAAACAGGTAGATTTCAAGCTGGATTCTGGAGAAAAATGCACGGCATATATTGTCACGTCCTTTGACGCTACCGGGCAGGAAATCCGCCAGTTTATTGTATGGGGAATTATCTGCGTGGTAATTATCCTGTTACTGACGGCGGTTATGATGATTGTGTGGATTTACCGGAGCATGATCACACCGATCCAGAAGCTGCGGGTGGCAGCGGAGAATATTAAGGAAGGCAATCTGGATTTTGCGCTGGATACCCAGGGCGACGATGAGATCGGTGAGCTCTGCACGACGTTTGAACAGATGCGTCAGCGTCTGAAGGATAATGCGGAGGAAAAACTTAGCAACGAAAAAGAAAACCGTGCACTCATCAGCAACATTGCCCACGATCTGAAGACGCCGATTACGGCAGTAAAGGGGTATTCGGAAGGCATTATGGACGGCGTTGCCAATACTCCGGAAAAACTCGATAAGTATATCCGGACGATTTATAATAAGGCAAACGAAATGGATACGCTGATCAATGAACTGACATTGTATTCCAAAATTGATACCAACCGTATTCCGTATGACTTTGCAAAACTGAATGTTGCCGCATATTTTAAAGACTGCGTGGAAGAAATCGGACTGGATCTGGAAGCAAAGGGGATTGCGTTATCCTATTTTAATTATGCAACGCCGGATACCCAGATTATTGCAGATCCGGAGCAGCTGCGCAGAGTGATCAATAATATTATAGGAAATTCCGTAAAATATATGAATAAAACAGAAAAGTTCATCAATATCCGTATCAAGGATGTGGGGGACTTTATTCAGGTGGAAATCGAAGACGATGGAAGAGGAATTGCACAGAAAGATCTGCCGTATATTTTTGACCGGTTTTACCGGACGGATGCTTCCAGAAATTCGGCAACCGGTGGCAGCGGAATCGGACTTTCCATTGTAAAAAAGATCATAGAGGATCATGGAGGGAAAATCTGGGCAACCAGCAAAGAAGATTCCGGCACTACCATGTACTTTGTAATACGCAAATATCAGGAGGTAACAGCAAATGAGCAGAATACTGATCGTTGAAGATGAAGTGGCTATTGCAGATCTGGAGAAAGATTATCTGGAACTGAGTGGCTTTGAAGTGGAAATTGAAAATGACGGAACCAAAGGACTCGAAAGAGCCCTGCATGAGGAGTTTGATCTGTTTATCTTAGATCTCATGCTTCCGGGAGTAGATGGATTTGAAATCTGTAAAAAGATCCGTGAGATAAAGAATACACCAATCCTTATGGTTTCTGCAAAAAAGGATGATATTGACAAGATTCGCGGGCTCGGACTGGGGGCAGACGATTATGTGACAAAACCGTTTTCCCCGAGTGAACTGGTAGCTCGTGTGAAGGCACATCTGGCACGGTATGAGCGACTGATCGGCAGCAATATGCCACAGAATGATATCATTGAGATCCGGGGCATTAAAATAGACAAGACGGCGCGCCGGGTATGGGTCAATGGAGAAGAGAAACAGTTTACGACAAAAGAGTTTGATTTGCTGACTTTTTTGGCAGAGAATCCAAATCATGTATTTACAAAAGAGGAATTGTTCCGTAAAATATGGGATATGGAATCTATCGGTGATATTGCAACGGTTACCGTACACATCAAAAAGATTCGAGAGAAGATTGAGATGAATACGAACAAGCCGCAGTACATCGAGACCATCTGGGGAGTCGGATATCGGTTTAAATTATAAACGGTCTGCCTCCTGAAACTATGATTAAGGGGGCTGTTATGAACGAACACAAAAAACATGGCAGCAGTTTCTCCAGCAAAATGGGCTTTATTCTTGCCGCTGCGGGATCTGCTGTCGGACTTGGAAATCTGTGGAGGTTTCCTTACCTTGCCGCAAAATACGGTGGAGGTTCTTTTTTACTGATCTATGTGATCCTTGCGGTTACGTTTGGATTTGCACTTATGATCACAGAAATTGCACTGGGCAGAAAGACCGGGAAAAGTGCACTGTATGCATTCAGCACGCTGCATGAAAAGTGCGGTTTCATTGGAATTCTTGCCAGTATTGTGCCGATTATCATTCTTCCGTATTACTGTGTGATCGGCGGATGGGTCATCAAATTTGCATGGGCATTTCTTACAGGAAGCGGAAATGCAGCGGCAGCAGATGATTATTTTTCAAATTTTATTGCAAGGACTGGGGAACCGGTGATGTGGCTGGTATTTTTTATCCTTGCCACTTCGGTTGTGATTCTGCTTGGCGTAAATAAAGGAATTGAAAATATCAGCAAAGTGCTGATGCCGCTTCTGGTAGTCCTTTCCGTTATTATTGCGGTATTTGTTGTGACCCGTCCGGGAGCAGGGGCAGGAATTGTCTACTACTTAAAGCCGGATCTTTCCAAGATCAGTGCGAATGCTTTCCTGGCGGCACTGGGACAGCTGTTTTATTCCATGTCGCTGGCGATGGGCATTATGATTACATATGGCTCCTATATGAAGAAAAATGAGGATATAGAGAGCAGTGTGCGGAATATCGAAATCTTTGATACCGGAATTGCATTTCTGGCAGGACTGATGATTGTACCGGCCGTGTTTGTGTTTTCCGGTGGAGATCAGGCATCGCTGAAGGCAGGACCGACACTGATGTTTATTACACTGCCAAAAGTGTTTGACAGTATGGCGGGAGGACACCTGATCGGAACGGTATTTTTTGTGCTGGTATTGTTTGCTGCACTGACATCGTCCATTTCCCTGATGGAGACAGTGGTTTCCATTTTCGTGGATAAGACAAAAAAGAGCCGTAAATTTATTACGGTCTGTGTAACCGTTTATACGGTGTTGATGGCAATTCCGTCTTCTCTTGGATTTGGAATCTGGAGCGGTTTTTCGATTCACGGAATGAGTATTCTGGATTTCTTCGATTTTATATCCAACAGTGTCCTTATGCCGATTGTGGCATTCCTGACCTGTGTATTTGTCGGTTTTATTGTGAAACCAGAGACGATTACGGATGAAGTGGAATCTTCCACACAGAAATTTAAGAGTAAGAAACTGTATATTGTATTGATCAAGTATGTTGCACCGATACTGGTACTGTTGATTTTATTCAGTTCGGTATTCAATGCACTTGGAATCATTACTTTGTAATGGACAACAGAAAAGAAGAAACAAAAAACCCTATGCATAATGCATAGGGTTTTTAGATAAATATATGTTTGTTCTGTTCAATTGTATTCGGACTTGCTAGGCAGTTCCGGAGTTTAACCTCTCCGGCAGGGGTGTGAGCACACGACGGATACCGGAACCCTCCGCAGGAATTCCTGATCCAAATAGTCCGCATCTGCTGTACTGCGTTTTCAACAGGCAGCATGTCATGTTGTGAAAACAAATCCCTGCGCTGGACAATCGCGCTTGCTGTAAAAAACAGATCAATGAAATCTATGACATACTGAGCTGTAATACTGACAGTTCAGAGAATAAAGCCTACTTGTTTATGCGTGCGGTACTCTCACCGCCTGAGCCTGATGGTCAAATATTGTACCGTCCTTATATGGACTCATATAAGCGTACCCCGAAAACCGAAGTTTGTCAAGTGTTATTCGCTTTTCATGACCATTATACGCTATGTTTGCCGGGAAATCAATTGTGGAAATCCGAGAAATACAAAAAGTTGTGTCAAAAGAGGGAAAAACGGCTCAAAGATTGCAAGAAAATGGTCGATATAGTATAATAAGGTATAAAAAAGTAAAGGCAAGGAAAACCATGATCGATATTCACTGTCACCTTCTGTACGGAGTAGACGACGGAGCAAAAACAATAGAAGAATCTGTGGCGATGCTTGAGGCAGCAAAAGAGCAGGGCATTTCTGCAATGATCCTGACACCGCATTACCGGCACGGCATGTTTGCTTATCCGAAGGAAGAAATTGAAGAACATTTCCGTATTCTGGAGCCGTATGCACAGAAACTTGGAATTTATCTTGCACTGGGCACCGAATACCATGTGAACAGTCATATTGTCGAGGCACTTGACAGTGGCAGATGCCGGACAATGGCCGGCTCGCGGTATGTGTTGTGTGAGTATTCGCACGACAGTGAATATGCCTATATTTACCAGATGACGCAGGAATTGGTTCTGCACGGATATATTCCGGTATTTGCACATGTGGAACGGTATGGAGCACTTGCAGATTTGCAGCTGGCAGAGGAGCTGCGCAATCTTGGGGCATGGATTACGGTGAATGCGGATGCGGTACTCGGACTTGAGGGTATGGGTCCAAAGAAATACTGTAAAAAGATGCTGAAGGCAGAATGTGTGGATGCGATTGCATCGGACAGTCATGGAATAAAAAACCGTGCCAATCATATGGGAAAATGCTATGAGCTGATTGAAAAAAAATTTGGCAGGGAATATGCGGATCAGCTTTTGGTGAATCATCCGGCAAAGATTCTGACCGGAGAAATGAAATAGTTAGTAATGGAGCATTGATATGGAGCAGCAGTTACAACAGGAACGTATTGTAATTGAAAATGATGATGAAATTGAAATTGATCTGAAAGATCTCGTTTTAGAGATCCTTTCTTTCTGGAAATGGGTGTTGTTTGCACTGATTATCGGAGCCGTGACCGCATATTGTATCAGCAGGTTTGTAATGGTGCCGCAATATGAGTCAACATCCCAGTTTTATGTATTGTCCAAAAGCATGTCGATTACAAGTCTTGCGGATATACAGACAGGTACAAGTCTGACAAACGATTATATGGTTATCGTAGAGGGGCGTCCCGTGCTTGAGCAGGTAATTGAGAATCTCGGACTGGACGAGACCTACAGTTCCCTGAAGAAAAAAGTTACCCTGAATAATCCTTCCAACTCGCGAATCCTCGAGATTACGGTGCGCGATGCAAACCCATCCATGGCAAAAAAGATTGCGGATGAGATTGCGCGTGTCAGTGTGGCCTTTATCCAACAGAAAATGGATCAGGATGCACCGAATATCATTCAAAAGGGATATTCCGACGGAGAACCGGTCAGCCCGAATATCATGAAAAATACGGCGGTCGGAGGAATACTTGGCATGTTTTTGGCGATTGCGGTTATTGTGGTGGCTTATCTGTTCAATGATACGATTATGAATGCAGATGATGTACAAAGGAAGCTGGGGCTGAATGTTCTTGGTACGCTTCCTTTGGAAGAAGCCGAATACGATGGGGAAAAAGAGCGCAAGCGTAAGAGAAGGAAGAAAAAGAAATGAAATCGGTAACATTTGAGAATCTGAAAAAACAAAATTATACGATGAAAGAATCACTCCGGGCATTAAAAACCAATATCCAGTTCTGCGGAGATGATATCTGCACCATCGTTGTGACGTCTGCCATGCCAAACGAAGGGAAAAGTACCGTGACGATGGATCTGGCACGTTCTTTTTCGGAATCCGGCAAACGTGTATTGCTGATCGATACCGATATGCGTAAATCCGTATACGTGGGACGATTACGGGCAGTGGCTTCGGATGGAAGAGAAATCTACGGATTATCCCATTTTCTGTCCGGACAGAAAAAACTCGAAGACGTACTTTACGGTACAACGATTCCGGGCCTGTTTATGATTTTTGCCGGTCCGTCAGTACCAAACCCGACAGAAATTCTGGAAAAAAAGTATTTTACCGAGTTACTTAATTTTGCAAAAGAACATTTTGATTATGTATTGCTGGATTGTGCGCCGATCGGAGCTGCAATCGACGCAGCAGTGATCGCAAAACACTGTGATGGTGCGATTCTTGTTATTGCCCAGGGCATGGCAAGCGGACGTCTGATCCAGACGGTCAAAAAGCAGATGGAAGCTTCCGGAGTGAGGGTACTTGGTGCGGTACTGAACAAAGTACGGATGAAGAAGAGCGGCTATGAGGGTGGCTACTATGGCGGCTATTATGGCAGCTATTATGGAAATTACGGAGAACATCATGAGAAGAATGCATGAACCATCGACAAAACTTCATAATGCATTGTATTTTATGTCCGGAATGATGGTGGTGATTCTTGCACTTGTGATTGTGGCAGGGGTCAAAACGAAGGCGGAAAATGCCGGCTTCCACATTGCAGATGATACAGAAAATTCTTATGAGCAGCAGGTTGCGGGGCAGACAGATACCACACAGGATTCCGGTCAGGAAAAGTGGCAGGAGGGTGTAGTTGCTTATCAGGGAAAAGAGTATCTGTATAATACAGATATCAAAACCTACCTCATGATGGGGGTTGATATCGATGGTCCGGTACAGCAAAGCAGCGATTATACCCAAGGCGGGCAGTCCGATGCACTGTTTCTTCTTGTTGTAAACAACAAAACAGAGCAGCTGCAGGTCATTTCCATCAATCGAAACACGATGGCAGATATCGAATTGTGTGATGAAGAAGGTATTGATATGGGACCGCTTAAAACTCAGATCTGTTTGCAGCATGCATTCGGGGACGGTAAGCGCCTCAGCTGCAGCAAAACCGTGGATGCGGTTTCCGGCCTGTTTCAAAATATTCCGATCAGCGGTTATCTTGCGATGAATATGGGGGGAATCCCACAGATGAATGATGCTGTGGGAGGAGTGGAAGTGACTGTACAGCAGGATATTTCGTTTCCAAAAGCCGGTGTGAATTTGAAGAAAGGGCAAAAAGTAACCCTGAATGGGACGCAGGCTTATTATTACCTGCATGGAAGGGATACCGAAGAATATGACAGTGCAACAAAGCGTCTGCAGCGCGAAGAACAGTATATTGTTGCCTATATGGATAAATTAAAAAAAGTATCCACAGAAAACCCGGATCAGGTGACAGAAATTTACAATTCTGTTTCCGATTATCTGGTAACCAGTGTGGATTTCACAAGTATGATTGAGCAGCTGATGAATTACGGTTTTTCAGAAGACCAGATGTATACGGTTCCCGGAAAAACGGTGGAGGGAAAGCCGATTGACGGGAAACGGTATGAGGAGTACCATGTTGATGAAGATGCCATGGAAGAACTCATTATGAAGGTGTTTTATACACCCGTACAATAAGGTATCCAGTGCGCGCGCACTTGATATAGATAGAGTTACATGCAGTTTATATTACGTGGAAAGGAGGTAGATTGCGATGAAAAAGAAAATTTTCACAGGAGTTGTGACAGCTATGATGCTGGTATTTACAATGGGCACAACCGTGTTTGCAGATCCATCACCAACAAGTGATACGGCACTGGTTCAAAGAACCAATGAGCTGAATAAGGCAACAACCGTTGAAAGCAGCGGTTATAATGCAAACAATGAGCTTATCACGGTTTCTTCCAAGGGTGTGGACAAAGATGTTTACCGCGAGGGAAACCGTCAGGCAAATGCTGTGGCAAGTGCACAGAACGGAAGTGCAACCGTCATGGCCATGTCTGATATCAGTGTTCCGTCTGCAACGAATACATCCAAAGGAATCAAAGTAACGATTTGTGCAAGTGGAATTAAGGCTGGAGACAATGTTTATGTATTACATAAATTAAAAAGCGGAAGCTGGCAGACGGTAAAGCCGGACAGCGTTTCCAATGGCAAAGTCACGGTTACATTATATTCATTTTCACCGGTTATAGTTGTAAGGTACAGTTCAAATGTGAATCCTACCGTTACAACAGATCCGTCAAAGGATGAAAATTCCCAGGGATCAAATACAAATTCCAATGTAAATGACAATTCCAACAGCAGCAGCCAGACAAACAACAACAACCAGAACAACTCACAGACCAATAATCAGTATAATCCGGTTAGTGTAAATCAGAATGTGACAGTAAACTATCCACAGTCTTATGACGATGGAGAGGACAGTTTCGAGGATGATTATGATGACGGTTATACAGATGGTTATACCGATGGAAAGAATTCCGTACGGAATACTTCCACAAAGAGTTCTTCTGCCCGTGTCAATGGCAAAAGTGGAGCAGGAAGTCAGAAAGGAACATCCGTTTCCGGATCTGTTTCCTATAAGACATCTCCGAAAACCGGGGCAGCGCTTCCGGCACTTCCGTTCGTTGCAGTATTTGCGGCAGCAGGTATTGTTGTATGCGGAAGAAAAGCACGTAAGAATTAATCTCACTGGATACAATTTTATTTAGCATGTAGGTCTATGGATAGGTGATGCATGGCATCACGTGAGGGCGGTGGAATGGAATCTGCCGCCCTGCCTCAATTTTAAAGAAAGAAAACTATTTTATGAAAAGACAGGAAAGAAAGAACGACAGAACGATCAATATCTATAAAATTCTGACCATTGTTCTGGCAGTTGTATTGATCGTGGTACTCATAATATTTGGAAGAAGCTGGATGGTTCAGAAGAATGCACAGAAAGAATATGAAAAGCTTTCTGCCCAGGTAAATGATCTGCAGAATCAGGTGAATGATAATCAGATCAATATTCCGTCAGATACGCAGACTGAGACGGAGAATGTGGCACAGGAAGTGCAGACCGAAGACAGCGAACTGGAACAAAAAGGAATAGAAATTCCACAGAAAAATTTAAACTGGAAAAAATTAAAGGGAGTCAATCAGGATATTTACGCATGGATCTACATTCCGGGAACCGGGGTGGATTATCCGGTGTTACAGCATCCGAGTGATGATTCCTATTATCTGAATTACAATATGAATGGTACCAGGGGATATCCTGGATGTATTTATACAGAGAAGGCAAACAGTAAAGAGTTTACGGATTTTGATACTGTCGTGTATGGGCACAATATGCGCAATGACACAATGTTTGCTTCTCTCCACAACTATGAAGACCAGACATTTTTTAACAATTTTCCGTATATATATGTGTATACAAAGGAAAAGGTGCTCGTGTATGAGATTTTTGCGGCATATAAGACGGACGATGCACATATTCTGCACACCAATGACTTTTCAACGAAAGAGGGACGTGTAAGTTATCTTGAAAGCATTGTGAAAAAATCCAAGAATTCGCCGGAGGTAAAGGACAAAATCCAGCTTTCGGTGGACAGTCATCTGCTGACTTTATCAACCTGTGTGAGCAGACAGGCAGATAAGCGGTTTGTGGTTCAGGCAATTTTATTAAATGAGGAACAGCTATGAAACAGTGCAAAGTAGGTATGGATCAGGAAAATATCATATCGACCTTTGCAAGTACGCAGTTTTACGGAGATCCGGATGCCTATATCCGGGAGTTTCTTCAAAATGCCATTGATGCATGCAATACCAGGGCGGCGCTGGAATGGAGCTGGGGAACAGAGTTTCTGGAGATGGAGGAGGCAAGAGCCTTAAATTCCATGCGAAATCCGTATTCTCCTCAAATTTCCATTCAGTATAATTCCGAAACGCAGCGTCTGGTGTTTGAGGATAACGGAATCGGAATCAATGCCAGGGATATTGAGCAGTATGTCGCCAAAATCGGAGTGAGTTTTTATCAGAGCGAGGATTTTTCTACACAGCAGCTTCACTATGAACCGGTGGCGCAGTTTGGAGTCGGTATGCTTTCCGGTTTTATGGTTGCACGGGCACTGTTGATTGAGTCGAGAAAGGACAAATCGGTAAATACCGCGTGGAATGTTACGGATCGCCAGACGTTAGAACCGGTTACCGCAAAATGGATAGAAGGGGCGGAAACAATGGAATATATCAATTCCAACCGCGAACAGTCCGGAACCAGAATTACGCTGGTGTTACGGCCGAAATATGCGAAGAATCTGTCCCTTCAGAGGCTGGTGCACGCAGTACAGCACTATATGCTGTATCAGCCATTTCCGATTCAGATTTCCTTTGATGAAAAAAAGGTGACGCTGCAGGAACAGAATCACATCATGGACAATCCATTTGCGGATATTCTTGGAATCATATCGATTCGTATCATGGATGAACTGATGGAGGGGTGTATCTGGATTTATAATTCCAAACATCAGGGACTGATCGGGACATCCTGCCTGTATCAGCAGGGGTTTCTTGTGACCGATGAAAAGAAAGATCTGGGGTTAAAACCGGAGTGGCTCAGGCATATGACGTATCATCTGCATTTACGGAAAAAATTCCTGACATTGCGGCTGGCAAGGGATGATGTGGCGCATGATGAAAATCTGACGGAGCTGCGCAGGCTGATCGGCAGACGGATTGTAGAACATTTTGCATCCAATCCGCTGGGGCTGAACCAGTATATTGCCAGCGGACAGCAGCCGGTTCTGACAGAGTATGAAGAAGAGATGCAGCTGCTTGGCAAAGCTGTCACAGTGGAAGTTTATTTAAAAGGGAGAGAGATTGAACTTCCGGTTGCAACAATTATTCAGGGTTATACCGGAAAAAGCATAAGGATTGCATTTATCAGCAAGGGGCTGTTTACATATTACAGGCAGAACCATATTATGGATTTCCGGCGTTTTCTGGCAGAATACCAGCTGATTGTATTCGAAAAGAACAGGGATCTGTTCTGCCAGCTTCTGGCGCCTTATCAGGGTAGCATGCACTATGTGATAAGCAGTGAATGTCCGGGTGTTATATATGAAGAAATGGATGCAGATTTCCATATGATAAAAAGTGTGGTACCATATCGTTATCAGTATCATCTGCGGCCGGAAACGTTTCCGGATAACGAGATTTTCTGTATGGTGACGAATACGGCAAACGGAACGCTGGAACTGCGTGTCAATCCAAAGCACCGACTCTTAAGGATTCTTGAGCCTGTGATGTATCACCCGAAAGTTCACCGGATGATGGAGGTCATCTATGAGAATATCAAGCAGCGGGTTATCAATACGCAGCATCGTTGGAATAAGATTGTTGATTTCGGCGGTTCGTTCGTAGATGACTGGAAAAATCAGGAGAATGTGCCGACAGTGAGCTGTATCTGGTGCCTGGAAGGCGATTTTGATGTATCTGTGAATGAATTTATTGCGCAGACCCTGACACAGAAAGAACGTGTGGATATGGGACTTGTGGGACTGGTTTTCCGCAGGGAAGATTTTATTGACTGGTGGTTTGCACCAAGAGAGTAGAGTGATTATGGAAGAGAAAAAAGAAATGTCAACAGAAGAAATAAAGATGGACAATGATCCAAAGGGCGAGGGAAAGGAGAAAGCTTCTTCGCCTCTGCGGGAAGTGCTCAGCTGGGTAGTCACTCTGCTGGCAGCCTTCGCGCTGGCGATGGTTTTGAAGAATTACGTGATCATCAATGCAACAGTCCCGACCGGATCGATGGAGCATACCATTGAACCGGGCGATGACCTGTTCGGGTTGCGGCTGGCGTATCAGTTTTCAGAACCGAAGAGAGGAGATATCGTGATTTTCCGGTTCCCGGATGACGAAACGCAAAAATACGTCAAGCGTGTGATTGGTCTGCCGGGAGAAAAGGTTACCATTGAGGATGCGAAAATCTATATCAATGACTCTGAGACTCCTTTGAAGGAGGATTACCTGAAAGAGACATGGACAGAGGCAACCGGACCGTTTGAGTTTGAGGTTCCCAAAGACAGTTATCTGGTGCTTGGAGACAACCGGAATGATTCCTATGATGCCAGATATTGGGATCATACCTATGTCAGCAAAGATAAAATTATCGGAAAAGCTTATTTCATATACTACCCATTCCAAAGACTGGGCAGTCTATATAAATAAATCATTAAATAATTAACAAGGAGGCTATCATTATGCCAGAAAATTCAAGTTGCAGCGGAGCATCATCCTGTTCCAAAGAAAGCTGTGAGGGATGTTCCCATAATTCTCAGAATCCGCAGAGTATGCTCGAAGCGATGAATGCATATTCCAATATCAAACATGTGATTGGAGTGGTCAGCGGAAAGGGAGGTGTCGGTAAATCATTTGTTACTTCTTCCCTGGCGGTACAGATGGCGAAAGCAGGATATAAAGTGGGAATTCTGGATGCCGATATTACCGGACCGTCCATTCCAAAGATGTTTGGAGCACACGGTCAGCTGGTCGGTGACGAAAAAGGAATGTATCCGTATGAGACAAAAGAAGGAATCAAAATCGTTTCCATCAATCTTCTGATGGAAGATGAAGAGGCACCGGTTGTCTGGAGAGGACCTGTGATTGCAGGGGCTGTGAAACAGTTCTGGAATGAGGCTGTCTGGGGCGATGTGGACTATCTGTTTGTGGACATGCCACCGGGAACCGGTGATGTACCGCTTACCGTGTTCCAGTCCCTTCCGGTGGACGGTATCGTTATTGTTACATCTCCACAGGAACTGGTACAGATGATCGTAAAGAAAGCTTTCCATATGGCAAATATGATGCATATACCGGTACTTGGACTGGTGGAAAATTTCAGTTATCTGAAATGCCCGGATTGTGGAAAGAAGATCGCACTGTTTGGAGAAAGCAACATTGACGAAGTTGCCGCAAAAGAAGGAACCAGAGTTCTTGGCAAACTGCCATTGGATCCGGCATATGCGAAAGCTGCGGATGCCGGTGCATTCTATGAGATGGAAAATCCGTATCTGGATGCCGCTGTGGATGCGCTGAAGACAATTTAAGACAAGAAAAGACCTGTCAGTGAATAAAATCACTGGCAGGTCTTTTTTGCTTATTTCTGGCTTTCTGAAACTGTAGATTCGGTATTGCTGTCCGACTCTGTTCCCGTAACGGTTTCTTCCACAGCAGGATCTTTGTAGGTGTACGTGTTGGATTCACGGAAAATCGTACTGTTGGAACCCATCTGGCACACTTTAATGGTATCACCGTCTTTGACACTGTCTTTTGGAATAATCAGACAACCGGAATTGCTGAAGGTTGTATTGACTTTCTCGTCATTTACAAATACCTTACTCCACTTGGTGAAGTTGTTTCCATAGACAAACACTTCCGATCCGCCGATGGAATCCGACGTCTCAGATACCGTTACATCATCAATTCCCATTACAATGTCGGTTGCAGGGTATTTGTCTTTGCCATCATAGCAGTAACGGTTTCCGTAAAGAATGTCATACTGAAGATTATCCAGTCCGTCCAGATATGCAGTGTGGTCTGTGTTGTTCATCTGGGTCTGATGGTAATTTAAGATGGTTCCCTCATGAATACCTGTGGAATCCGTAATGCTTGCCATCAGCTGGTATGCATACAGATCTGCATCCTGTTTCTTTAATCCCATATTATTCCATGTAACATATTTTGTCTTGTAGATATCACCGGATTTCATATCGGAGTCTTCCAGACCCATGGTTGGAAGATGATCGCCGAACGCTACCACGATGGTATCTTCATCTCTCTTGGAGAGCTCTGTAATCAGATCATTCAGGAATGTATCTACTTCATTTAACTGGTTGACGTAATAAGTCCACTGGTTTTTCTTTTCTTCATCATCCACACCGCTGACGGTATATACCGGATTTGCGATAACCGGAGTCTTTGGATAATCACCATGTGTACCTACGGTAATGGTGTAGGTAAAGTCCGGCTGATTCGGAGTGGAATCTAAGGTTTTGATTGTTTCAGGAACAAGAATATCATCGGTAGCCCAGCTTCCGTTTGGCGTATAACTCTGAATGTTCATCAGTTCCTTGCTGGTGAAAGTATCAAATCCCATCATGGAAAAGGCATTGACACGGCTGTAAAAGTTACCGCCATTGTTATGTACGGCATGGGTTCCATATCCGATGGAAGCCAGATCAGCAGCAGTGCTCTCGCAGTCTGTCTTTTTCAGGATTGTTTTATACGGATACTCGCCGGTTCCGAAGTACTGCATACTCATACCGGAGAGAACTTCAAACTCAGTGTTTGCGGTTCCTGCGCCAACAACCGGAACTGTCAGGTAACCACTCGTGTAGTTCTTCTCGAGATTGTGAAAGGTAGGAATCGGATCCTGATTATAATTCAGAAACTTGATCTCATCCGGATCACAGAATGATTCAAGAAGAATACAGATAATATTTGGTGCATTCTTTTTGGTGACAGTTGTTTCTTTTTTTGTGTCATTTACATTTTTTTCAATCGAAGCAATTTTCTGCTTGGAGTAGTCATCCGGCTTGCTCATTCCACGGTCTACCACACTCGAAGAGAATCCATAGATAAAACCGTAGTTTTCATATCCCTGTGCAATGTTGGAGAAGTAACTTGCAACAACATTGGCATTCTGTGCAGCAGAGGTTGTAACAGGAAGACCGACAAACAGTACCGATACAATGGCACCTACTACAACAATTTTATGGGTCTTGCCCTGATAGCGCGGTCCTTTAATGAAGAGCGCAACACAAAACAGAAGGAACAGACAAAGCCCGATGACTACGATGGTAGCTTCTTCTGCCGTGAAATAGTTGGTATTGTTCATGGCAAACAGATCATTGATACATTTAAGGTCTGTAAAGCCAAACGGTGTTACACGGTTTGAAAGGATGCATCCGTTAATGATTCCAAGGAGCACCCAGAAACCGCTGATAATGATCCGCCAGAATGCACGTCTGCGGAACAGATAAACAAAGCTTAAGGATGCAAATACAATAAAGGCATTATAAAAAAATGCACCGGTATGCATCCCAACGAAGGAACATGCCGAGAGAAAACTCCTTCGGGAAAGAACCTCCACCATAAATACGATCCCACAGGATATCAACATGTGGAACAGCAGGGAATATTTATTCAGAAATGAGATCCGACGCAGGTAAGCTTCGGAATGTTGTTTTTCAACTCTGGTGAATAGTTTTTCTTTGATAATACTAAAAAATTTCTTCATCTTTACCTCTCCTTTACTCGAACTATAGATTACTAAAAAAGGATAGTAAAGACAAGAGGTAAAATTTATAAAAAAACCCCGTTAAAAACGAGGTTTTTTTGCAATATGAATAAATTGTGAACAAACGGTGTTCTTATCGGTTGGAACGTCTCCAGATGTGCATCTGGTCTGCCTCTTTGATCAGATCATCACGGAAGTCCGGATGTGCAATGGAAATCAGAGCCTCTGCCTTCTGCCAGGTAGATAATCCCTTTACATTGACCATGCCATATTCGGTAACGACATAGTGGGTATTTGCACGGGTGTCTGTGACAATGGAACCTTCTGCCAGGGTCGGGCGGATGCGGGAATGCATAACACCTTTCTTATCCGTGAATGTGGAAGAACAGCAGATAAAGCTCTTTCCACCTTTGGACATATAAGCACCGAGAACGAAGTCAAGCTGTCCGCCGGCACCACTGATGTGTTTGGTTCCGGAAGACTCGGCACTGATCTGTCCGAACAGGTCGATATCTACACAGTTGTTGATGGAGATGAAGTTGTCCAGTGCTGCGATGGAGCGGATATCGTTGGTGTAACTGACAGGTGCGCTCATCAGTTCTGGATTTTCATCCAGATAATCATACATCTTCTTGGTTCCGGCACCGAAACCATATACCTGACGGTAGCGGTCAATGTTTTTGCAGGCACCGGTAATCTTTCCGGCTTTGGCAATGTCTACGAATGCATCTACATACATTTCTGTGTGAACACCAAGATCCTTTAAGTCGGACTGTGCGATCAGGGAACCGACTGCGTTTGGCATACCACCGATACCAAGCTGCAAGCAGGCACCGTTTGGAATCTGGTCTACGATCAGCTGTGCAACTTTCTGGTCTACTTCGGTAGCAGGACCGCCGGCACCGAGTTCTCCGATTGGAGGATTGGAGCCTTCTACGATTGCATTGACTTTGGAAATATGTATACCGTTTTCTGTTCCGCCAAGGCAGCGCGGCATATTTTCGTTGACTTCTACGATGATATGTCTGGCTGTCTCACACATCGCACCAAGATGGGAAGCACTTGGCCCGAAGTTGAAGTATCCATGCTTGTCTATTGGAGCAACCTGGAACATTGCCACATCATCCGGACAATCCAGCTCACGGTAATAACGAGGGAGCTCGGAATAACGGATCGGGCTGTAGAATGCACAGCCACGTGCGATCATATGACGTTCGATTCCGGACATATGCCAGGAATTCCATGTAAAATGCTCGCCGGCGTCTTCGCGCTCAAATACGGCAAGCGGTTTTAAGAGGATTCCGCCACGCAGGTTGATATCCTTCAGTTCATCGGTACGCTTGGCAAGTGCTTTGTCCAGTGTATCTACGGTGTTGGTACACCAGCCATAGTCTACCCAGTCACCGGATTTGATTACTTTTACGGCTTCGTCTGCTGAAACGAGCTTCTGTCTGTATTCTTCTGAAAAATCCATTCGTATAAGACCTCCTTGTATGTCTTAGCGTGAAGTTGTGAACAGAAATACAACAACTTCGTTAATTTATTAACAACATTATAACATTTATGGATTTCAAAAACAATGGGGAGTGCTGGAAAACGTAATTATTCTGTGGTACACTTTAAGGGAAAAAGTCCTGAGGTAGACAGGGAGAGGGCATATAGAAGATATTTGAGAGAAAAAATTCTAAGATAGACAGGGCAGGGATATATGGAAGATTTTTAAGTTGAAAAGTCCCGAAGAAGAGTCAGAGTGGGATATATAGAAAAAGTTTCCACTGATATGTCCCGGAAAGCGTTAAAAATGGGATATAGAAGTGCAGATATTATGTATATGTCCCGAACGAAAATAAAAGTGGGACATAAAAGAAGAAATATTGTGCATATGTCCCAAACGAAAACGAAACCGGGACATAAAAGAAGAAATATTGTGTATATGTCCCAAACGAAAACGAAGCTGGGACAGCGAAAAGAAGATATTGTGTATATGTCCTCAAATGTTCGACATCGCACATGGTATCTCTATGAAGAAAATATTTACAGGAAGGAAAAGAAGATGGAGAATCATACAATTGTTACTTTAAAAAAGGGAGAAGGCCGCACGATCAAGGCGGGTGGCGCATGGATTTTTGATAATGAGATTGATACGATTGTGGGGACATTTACCAATGGAGATGTGGTGACGGTACATGATTTTGACGGATATCCGATGGGAAAGGGATTTATCAATCAGAATTCGAAGATCCGTATCCGCATGCTGACCCGTCATGCGGATCAGGAGATTAACGAGAATTTTCTTCGTATGCGTGTAAAGAATGCCTGGGAATACCGGAAGACAACGGTGGATACATCTTCCTGTCGTGTGATTTTCGGGGAAGCGGATTTTTTGCCGGGACTGGTGGTTGACAAGTATGAGGATGTGCTGGTGGTGGAATGTCTGGCACTCGGTATGGAGCAGTTCAAGGAAACAATCGTTTCATTATTAAATGGGGTACTGAAAGAGGACGGTATTTCTATCCGTGGAGTCTATGAGAGAAGTGACGCCAATGAGCGCAGGAAAGAAGGACTTCCGAAGGTGAAAGGATTTATTGGGGAAACATTTGATACAGAGGTGGAGATCACGGAAAATGGCGTGCACTATCTGGTCGATGTGGTAAATGGTCAGAAGACGGGCTTTTTCCTGGACCAGAAGTATAACCGGCTGGCAATGCAGCGGATCTGTAAAGGAAAGAGAGTTTTGGACTGTTTTACACATATGGGAACGTTTGCACTGAATGCAGGAATCGCAGGTGCTTCCGATGTGACGGGACTTGATATTTCGGAATATGCGGTGCAGCAGGCAAATGCCAATGCCGTGCGTAATCATCTGGAAGATACGGTACATTTTCGCTGTGCAAATGTACTGGACGAGCTTCCGAAACTGGCAGAAGCCGGAGAAAAGTATGATGTAGTCATTCTCGACCCGCCGGCATTTACGAAATCCCGTGAGGCCACGAAGAATGCCATCAAAGGTTATCGGGAGATCAATATGAAAGGGTTAAAGCTGGTAAAAGACGGCGGATACCTGGCAACCTGTTCCTGTTCCCATTTTATGACACAGGAACTGCTGGCAAAGACGGTGAAGGAAGCTGCAAAGGCGGCACATAAACGGCTGCGTCAGGTGGAATTCCGTACGCAGGCGCCGGATCATCCGATTTTGTGGGCAAATTCTGCGAATGTGCCGGAGAGCTATTATCTTAAATTTTTTATTTTTCAGGTGGTGGATGAGAAATAATCCGAAGAATGCTTATTTATAGGGGTTCCGGAACAATTCTATGATATGAAATAAAAGACTGACACACCTTTTGACACACTTTTATAGAAAAATATCTCAAAATAAGCAAATCCTCTTAGTTCATTTGCGCCCTTGTTGGATTGTGCTACACGATTTTCAAGGGAAAACGAAAATAGCCGCCATTACTGCGAATAATGACGGCTGTTGATAAAACAGTTATTTAATTCATTCGGGTAAGCCACTTCTCTGGCTTTCCCTCTTTCTACGCATAATATAACATATCTTATGAGCTGACGCAAGGAAAAGTGTAAAACGGTTCATAATTTATAACATGTCATGTTTTCAGATCAGTGATGACTTATTTCGGTTATAATAAAAGGAGAAAGCTCTCGATTGACTAACCGGGTATAAACTCCATATAATAGTGGTAACCGAATGGAGAAGCTATAGAAGGAGGGAGCATTATGCAGGCATTATCAAAAGCAGAAGTTGGTGGAAATTATACCATTCAGTGGTTATTCGGATTACCGGAAGTTGTAGAATTCCTGCACCGCCATCATGTAGAAGAAGGTGGCAGCGTACAGGTGATTCAGAAATTATCCAATGGACTGATCATCGGTGCCAATGGAGAACGGTTTGCCATGGGAAATGAGATTGCAGATCGTATTCAGGTATAAGTACACCCGGCTATAGAAAACAGACACCCCGGTATCCGTTATAAAAACGGCTGCCGGGGTGTTTTGGGTAAAAAAATGAAAAGGGCAGTATACTTGCATTTTAGAGAGCATTATGGCATAGTTGAGAAAGAAAATCGAAAGCGAAGGATGAAAAGAGGAAAAATGAAGTTTCGAAAAGCTAAGCAGGACGATAAGGAAGAAATTCTTGCGCTGTATCAGTCGCTGATCGGTACTCCATACTGCGCATGGGGCAACGGGTATCCGGGAGAACAGGAATTTGATTATGATATGAAAAGAAATGCTCTTTTTTGTATGGAAAATGAAGATGGAGAAATCATTGGCACGATCACAGTGGATGAAGATCCGCAGGTGGAAGCACTCACCTGCTGGTCCAAAACACTGCAGCCGTCTGCGGAGCTTTCCAGACTCGGGGTACGCACCGATATGCAGAATCAGGGAATTGCCCGGCGGCTTCTGCAGTATGGCATGGAAGAATTGAAAAAACAGGGAAAAAGGAGTGTACATTTTCTCGTGTGTAAAACAAATAAAAAAGCGCTCCGTTCTTATGAAAAACTGCATTTTGACGTAGTGGGAGAGAGCGATTTATTTGACGAGGACTGGTGGTGCTACGAGAAAGAACTTTAAAAATCAAGTACAGGAAGTTGGAAAATATGCAAATAGGACAGAAAAAAACAACGGGACAGAAGATGAAAAAAGAGAGGAACAGGGGAAGAGAAACGGATAGAAAACCGAACATAAGCCAGATAAAAAAAACAGGTGAACACTGCATTTACGCAAAAAGATGCGGAGGGTGTGACTATCAGGGAATTTTGTACAGTCAGCAGCTTTCCAAAAAGCAGAGTTACATGCGCAAACTCATGGAACCGTTTGGAAAGATCAATCCAATCATCGGGATGGACGATCCATACCACTATCGGCATAAAGTACAGGCGGCTTTTTCCTGCAATAAACGCGGACATATTGTGGCAGGCGTATATGAGAAACATTCGCATGACATCGTGGATGTAGAGCAGTGCCAGATCGAGGATGCACAGGCGGATGCCATTATCCGTGAAATCAAAAATATGATGCGTTCTTTCCGGATTCGTGCATATGATGAGGATACCGGATATGGGCTGCTGCGTCATGTGCTGGTGCGAAAGGGCTATCACAGCGGACAGATTATGGTGGTGCTTGTACTGGTATCTCCGATTCTTCCTTCCAAAAATAATTTTGTCAAGGCACTGCGGAAGAAGTTCCCGGAGATCAGTACAGTAGTGATCAATGTCAATGACCGCAAGACCAGCATGGTGCTCGGGGAGCGCAATATTACGGTTTATGGAAAAGGATTTATTGAGGATGAACTGTGCGGATGCACATTTCGTATTTCACCGACTTCATTTTATCAGGTAAATCCGCAGCAGACGGAAAAACTCTACCGGAAGGCCATTTCCTGTGCCAAACTGACGGGAAAAGAAACTGTGATCGATGCGTACTGCGGTACGGGCACGATCGGGCTGATTGCCAGCAGCCGCGCAAAGCATGTGATCGGAGTGGAGTTAAACCGTGATGCGATAAAGGATGCTATCTCCAATGCAAAGCGCAATCATATTCACAATGTTACTTTTTATAATGAAGATGCCGGACAATTTATGGTAGAGATGGCAGAAAAAGGAGAACATGCGGATGTGGTCATTATGGATCCGCCGCGTACGGGAAGCGATGAGGCGTTTCTTTCCTCTGTAGTGCGACTGGCTCCGAATAAAGTCGTGTATGTATCCTGTGGTCCGGAAACGCTGGTGCGGGATCTGAAGTATCTGACAAAGCATGGATACCGGATGAAAGAGTGTACACCGTTTGATCTTTTTCCGTTTACGAAACATGTGGAGACGGTTGTCTTACTTTCCAAGGGCGCTAAAGGTCCGGTGGACCTTTGCTCAGCGCGCACCGAAGTGGAACGGAGAATGGCCGACAGCAGAAAAGTGAAGGTTGACTTCTCCCTGGAGGATATGGATTTATCTGAATTTAAGGGAAAAGCAACTTATGAGCAGATAAGGGCATATGTACTTGAAAAGACAGGACTGAAGGTTTCATCACTGTATATCGCACAGATTAAGAAGAAGTGTGGATTAGATGTCGGTGAGAACTTCAATCCGGCTAAATCAGAGAATGCGAGACAGCCACAGTGTACACCGGAGAAGGAAGATGCGATTATGCAGGCATTTAGACATTTTGGAATCATATAGATTGTGGATAAGCAGTATCATGTGTTAAAAATATAGTGAAGTATGGAAAAAAGGACATTCCGGAACTGTAGATTTTACAGGTCAGGGGATGTCCTTTTTACTGATATGGAAGTGTTCAAGGGACAAGGTAATGATACTGATACCAGTGAAGAATTCGAGAAATACTTACAGGATCAGGGAATGCTACATTCATTCAGCAGGAAGGGTAACCCCTATGATAATGCCTGCATCGAATTCTTCCATTCTGTATTAAAAAAGGAAGAAGTATACACAACTACATATTACACATTTGAGGAGGCTAAATCAGCACTCTTTGAATATATAGAGTCATTCTACAACCGAAAAAGGCGCCATAGTGCTCTTGATTACAAGACACCACAACAGGTTGAAGATGAGGCTCTAGCAGCCTAAGAAATAATTCTCTCGGCATATGTTATGCTGGGAGAAAAGTTCAACTTTTTGTGTCAAAAGTATTGACATAGATCCAATTCCCTGTTATGGTACGACTCATGCGGATTATTTCTACGGAGAAATCCCCTGTGTGAGATGTCTGACGAAGGAAGAGATTAACTCTGCTTACGAAGAAAATACCGGATACCTGATTGTTTCGGAATTTAAACGCATGAAGAAGGATGTAATGGCAGTTCCTGCAGTGTTGTGCAAGAATCATGGTCCTTTTTCCTGGGGCAAGGATGCAAAGGAGGCCGTCCACAATGCGGTGGTTCTTGAAGAGGTTGCCAAGATGGCATATCGAACCGAGCTGATTCATCCGCAGGAATTACAGGATAAGCATTATTTCCGTAAGCATGGTACAAATGCATATTACGGACAGAATTAACAGGATATCGAGAGGGTATAAAACAGATG